>ERZ1673742.20-NODE-20-length-251126-cov-16.421212_pt1 | contig 251126 bp, 226 predicted proteins | sample MGYA00580208_ERZ1673742 | MGnify/ENA primary metagenome ERZ1673742 (study PRJEB41218, sample SAMN15661774) | gut metagenome | host: Homo sapiens | place: Canada: London | collected 2015-08-20/2019-03-30 | study: EMG produced TPA metagenomics assembly of...
CCGGAATAATCCAAATGCGACTCATCCGTGAAGCGCCGGGAACTCGGTTCTCTTTACACAAAATCTGCACTTGACGCGACGTTACGCCCCATTTTTTGGCAGCTTCTTGAGCTGTGATGTATCCGTTCAAAGACTGCACCCCATATCTGCATATGTGCCATACTATACCACCTTTATTATATTCGTTTAAGCGAAATCGGTCAAGCACTTTGACTTATTTTGACGGCTATAAAGCAAATAAAAAGCCGCCCACAGGAGCATCCGAACTCCTGCGGGCGGCCATGTCCTTATACTCGTCCTTTCAGCCCATTCTTCTTAGCAAGTTCGCTTGCTGCCTGTCGGCGCTCGTTTGAATACGGAGCGGTCAAGCGGACAGCGAAACGTCTGCGGTCGATCTCAAAGGTCAGACCGCCCTGTTCGTCATCGTCGGTCTGCCTACACAAATCGGGATGTTTTGCTGCATACTGTGCCAGCCGCTTTTTGAGCGCGGTATTGTGCGTTTGAATTTCAACGGTTTTGCTGGCTTCGTCAAAATAGATGCAGGTCGTTTTTTGCCGCTTGGTCAGTCCGGTTTTCATATTGCCTTCATTTCTGCCTGTTCAGCAAAAACAGGCGCATTTTCAAGATTTTTTCTCAGCTCTACACCCGCAAAAGCAGGCTGATTTTTGAAGGGGGAGTGCCCAGATGATACGCTGCTCAATCTGGACGCCCCCATTTGGTAAAATCCGTTTTTTTCAGCTCAACACGGCATCAGCGGGCATCGTCCCGCAATTCCGCTCTTTCTCTGCGCGGACGGAAGAAATGCCAGAGATGATTGCGCTGGATCACATCCTCATAGCGTTGGACTTTTCCGCGAAGCTCGGCGTTCTCGCGTTCCAGATCCGATGTTCGGAGCTTGCCGCGAACAGATTTGTAGTTAGAAAGCTCCTGCTTCAGACCGGCAATCTCTGCCTTGAGCTTTGCAATCAGCCTGTTTGCTGCATCCAGAGCCTTTTGCAATCTGGATTCTTTCTTCTCCGACGCAGCGTACTTCTTTGCCGCCACTGCCAGCGATTCATAGTCAGAACGCTCCAATATCACCTTGGAGGACAGCGGAACGGGCTTTGCCTCAATCTTTTCGATGGCTGCCACATCGACTTGCTGATTCTGAATTTTCTCAATCTGTCTGCCGAGCGCCGCTGCCTGCTGCTCCTGCTGGCGGTTCTGCGCTGTGAGTTCAGCCAGCCGTGCCTGCTCCTGCTGCACCTTGAACTGCGTCACCGTCAGATGTTCCTCGGAGCTGCCGCGTTCGCCGCGCTCTACATCGTCGTACCCGGCGTCGCGCATATACCGGAAGAAATCGTCCTGCAAAACGCTGTAGGACTTTTTGAGAACAGGCTTGCCTTTTGTGCTTAGAATCGGCTCACCGTTCTCGATGCTACTTCTTCGTATACGCCTGATTCCGGCTCGTGGGCTTATCCGGCATACTCATTACAATTAAACCCATTTCAAGCGCTGGATTGATATAGTGCCTCCTGAGAGTCTCCTTCGATTTCAGGTTCAGCAGCTCCATAATGCGTTTAGCCGTATAAGGCACATCGTATTCCATCGCATTGAGTAGTCGCCTGACATATTCGCTTACCTGTGCGTCGCCTGAGCTTGCCTGCTGCAAATACAGATCCAGTGTTTCACTGATCTTCTCCAGCATGAATACAATAAAGCTATTTGCGCTGCCTTCGTTGTGGCATTTTGAAATCGCCTCGTAGTATTCCGACTGAAACGCATGTATCCGACTTTCTATCGGCATATATTGAAAAACGCGGTTCCACTCGCAGAGCAGGCTTGTCTGCCAAAGCCGCGCCATGCGTCCGTTCCCATCCGCAAACGGGTGGATGAACACAAACTCATAATGAAATACCGAGGAAAGAATGAGCGGATGCACATCCTTTCTTGCCTGCTTCATCCATGAAAACAAATCATCCATCAGGACAGAAACGCGCATTGCGGGCGAGCCATAAAAATACACCGGCCGCCGTCAAAAACACCTTCCTCTCCGCGACGGAACTGTCCATTTTCATCGACGGTGAGGTAGGTCATGACGCCGCGAAGGCGTTTCGGCTCATCAATGGAAAATGGGTCGAATTTGCCAAGTTCGTCATAGGCCCTGTATGCATTCTTGACCTCTTGGATTTCCTTTACCGGGCCGATGACGGTTTTGCCGTCGATAACGCCGCGAACAGCATCGATAGACAAGTGAGTTTGCTTCTATGGCCAACGATGAATGGATGGAACGGATCCGGTTGTTGCGCCGCAGGCATGGTTTCGTATCAAGGCTTTGATAGCGATCAAGCCTGCCAATCTTTTCCGCGATCTCCGAAACAAGCTTGACCATGTGATTGGTTATAGCAAACGGGGCTGATAACTTGCCATGCTCTCCACCTCTTTCTATGCTTTATTATGCCCAAAAGTCATAACGCTCTGCAACATCTTGTGTATTATCTTGCGTATTTCCTTGCTTACGAGCAGAAATGAGCTAACATGAAGAATTGGAGGAGAGCATGGCAATCCGGTATACGTCTTAGTAATTCGAATAGTTGTTCACTACAGCACCTCCAGCAGACTCATCACCTCGATCCAGCTATCCAGCTCGGCTGCGGGCGCAGACCAGAGCCTTATCGAAATGATGTTCAGCGCCTGCTGCCGAAGCCGGTAATACTGCCTGTCTGAGATGTGCAGCTTGGAGCATATCTCGACTACCATAAGCCGCTCTGGGGCGATATAGGTCAGATAGATGATGTTGTAGAGCATATCGCCGTTCTGCGGCTTGTCGCGCAGTATGGAGACTGCCTCGTTCAGTCTGTCCATCATGCTGCGGGAGAGCCGCATGCTCTGAATGCGATTCTCCAGCCGGTAATTATCCAAATCAATCTCCGAGTTCACCAGGTTGATGAGCGTGTCAAGGTCGTGCAGCGGCGCGTCAAGCTCCTCGGCAATTGTGTCGGGGAAGCATTGCAGCATCCATCGGATATCGCGGTAGCTCCGAAGCAGGAGCAGCGTGTTATGGTGCATATTGCGGCGCTTTTCTTTATCGGCCTTGCGAACCGCCTCGTTTTGGATCGCGTCGTCCTCGATAAGCCCACGCTTGGCCAGCATCTCGACAAAGGCGTGGGACTGCATGGAGAGTTGGCTTTCCTGCTGGGCATAGATATCCCTTGCTGGGGCGTTCTGTACGTCTTGCTTTTTCATTTGGGTATCCCTCCTTGGATATGTCGTTATGACCAGGCGCATCGCCGTGACCGGGGAGGGCTGAGATCCTGTATCCTGCGTTCCCTGTATATACTACCCGCGCAGTCATTTGTACTCTTTGGGAGAGAAGAATACGCGCGCGTATTATATGGGGTAAAAACTGCAACACGATCAACAGCCGGGTGACTTTGAGAGGGACACCCATCGTTGAGGTTGCCGAGTTCTATTCTATCGCTGAACCGGAGCGTATACATGTTGATCCGTTCATGGTCTGAGCCTGAGCAATGCGTTTTTGCTCCCATAAAACGTATTTCGTCCAAAACACGCATTATGGCAGCGTTGGTTGGGGCTTCCATTGGGCCGCAGCCGGTCGGATAAAGCCGATTGAATACAAGGCAGCCGTAGGAGCCCGGGAGCTTATGAAGGCAGAACGTATCCGCATTCTTTTTAAGGAAGCGCCAAACCTTGGTTTTCTCCCATCCCCAGCGTGCGCCTAGGCTTTCAAGCGTGAGTACCGGCTGTCCGCGCATGATTTGCACAGCCGGTGCCAATCTTGAAAAGGCATTATACCGATCTCCCCATACGGTGTGACACCAGAGGTCAAGCCATGCGTCAGATTCGCCAAAGCGGTATCCCTGTCGGACAAGCCTTTCTGTGACGTCTCGCGGAATGCAAAGGAAGCCGTAGCCTTCGGTGGTGTAGATGGCGCCGGTGGGACAGGTATCGCCGCTACATTCCATGATCCAGTCGTTGATGGTATAGGTGAGCTTCTTCGTTTGTGTGTTGAGCGAGCAGGTGATGAAGCCCATCTCCACAAGCCGCTCCATGACGTTGAGCACCTGCTTGCGATCCTTGACGCCGAGTATGCTTTTCAGTCCTACGATGCCGCCGACCCAAGAGCCAGTGTTGACATCGTTTGTGTAACCACAGTACCGGGCTTTGCCTGGACGGAACGCTGCACGGGAAGCAAGCCGGAGGAATGAACCCATTAACCCCTTGCCTGTAGGTATGTGGGCGCGCGGCAGCTTGACCCACTTGTAGGTAAAGAGGCATTTCATAGCACATATCTCCCATCCGATAGAAAAAAGGGAAATGCTCATCACATCTCCCTTTTTACAGTCCGCAGTATATGGTATAATCCAAGTGTAAGGCGTGTCCCGACTTGTGGTTATTGTCTTGATGCCATCATTCCACGTTGCTTCTGCTAAGATTTTGCTAATCGCCTAGTTTGAAACAACAGTTTATGTAGTGGTATGCAATGATACGGCATTACAAACAATTCACCCATTTTTCTGGTTTTTTTGATGATGGGCAACATCACAAGGTATCACAGATAATGCGGTAAAAAACGTCTTGGCGACCTCCTAAGCGAAAGGCCGCGCGTTCGAATCGCGCCGGGGACGCCAAAAAGCCCGATAAAGTCTAACTTTTTCGGGCTTTTACTTTCTACTGCGCATCGCGGCGCGGAGGTACAGGGAAAAACGGCGGCTTGCTATGCCTATAAACTTTGCGTTGCCCGGCTGAAACTGATAGCTGCGCCCCATAAGATCGCGCAGGAGCGCTGGGTCTCTGTCGTACCATATTGCGGATATAACGATGCGTATGCTCCGCTCTATGCTGTCGGGGTTGACGCCGTAGCGCCGCACTATCTCGGGGCAAAGCTTGGTGGCGACGCCGTTCAAAAGGTAGCTGTCCTGCATCGATATGACTATTGCGCATACAAGATACTTGTAACCGAATAGGGTGAAAATACGGATAAAGAAACGATCGGGTGTGTTCTTGCCGATCAGTTTTCGGTAGATCTTATCAAAAATAACTCCGTTGAGGCTTGAATGAAATGAGAACGGGAAAGGCTCTGCATAATGAATTTGAGAGATTTGTTCCATAGTACATAATGGAAACAAATCTCTCATTTTATTATCAGCCGAAATTCACAATATTACTTTGCTTTTATGCCGCACTATTTTGCCATATCGATTTCGGCGGCATATTTGCGGGACATCTTGTGAGCCGCATAGAAGCATATTATGGATATTACAGATATTGCGATACATGCTGCCCAGCCAAGGGTATACGCACCTGTAATATCGAATACGCCTGCGACCATAAGGCCGCCCAATGACATACCTGCCTGCAGGGGGCTCTGAGTCAAGCCGCGCATCATATTAAAGCTTTTCGTACCGAATGTGGCGCTTATGATGAGGGGCGCGGAGACTGTGCCAACGCCGGCAGCAAAGGAATAAAGAATTATATACACATAAAATAGATTCTTTTCACCGTGGGCGCCGGCAATGGCAGCAATAAAGGCCAACGCAAAGGCTACAAAAGCGATGGAGGAGGACTTGATACTGCCGAATTTGTCGTGCAGGGCGCCGAGAAGTATTTTGCCAAATATGCCCATCAACGATGAAAGACCTATAACGCTTGCCGCAAATTCTGATCCGTATATGTCTGAAATATAGGGATTCATCTGACGCATGGGCGCAGAGCACACAAGGCCCATCCCGAAGAAGCCTATCATGAATATCCAGAAGAAAGCCTTGTTTTTGACATCGTTAGGAGATATTTCAACATTTCCCTCATTGGAGATGAGAGCTTTTTTCTTATCTTTCTCTTTTTCTTCCCAATCCGCTCCGAAAGGCTTCTTACCCATTTCTTCAGGAGTAGCCCGGAGAAGGAAAAATACTACCGGGCAAGCAATGGCTATGATTATTATACCAACGTAGCGGTAGGCTATCCTCCAACCGTAATTTGTTATGAAGCTGTTTATTATGGGGGCGAGGACTGATCCGCCAAAGCCTATGCCCGCCAGGGTGATGCTCATTGCCAACCCGCGCATTTTGTTGAACCAGGCAGTTATCATCATGGATACGGGCATGAAACAGGCGCCTGCCCAGAAGAACCCCAGTATTACGGCAGAAATATAGAACTGACCGATATTTTGTGCTAACGAATAGGACATATAGGCCAGGCCAAAGCCTAACGTTGTAATAGTCAACACGCCGCGCATACGCTTGCGGTCGGAGTAAATTTTACCCCACAGCGGGGAAATCACCATGCCTACCAGCGCAACTATGGTGGAGCTGAGGGTAAAAGCACTTCTGGATACTCCAAATTCCTCTGTTACAGAGATAAGATACTGTGTTGCCGTTGCGTTGATGATCGGAGAGGTGAGGGCACATATAAATGCACAGCCAAAGCATATCACCCACGCATAATGCAGATATTTTTTCATAAATCCTCCATTTCATGAGCAGTTTGTGTTTTCCCTGTCGACTGGTTAAAGAAATTCTATCAAGTTTGCCTATTCAAATAAGTGATTTGCATTACAGTTTTCGAAAAAATTTTTATGGGTCGAATACACATGGATGATTGGATGACAGGTAGCATGAACAGCCATCTTTTATATACTCGCATATTATGCTATAATCTCTGTGCGTTAATAAACATAAGAAAGGAATGCGGGCAGCATGATACCAAACTATTATATGTATGGAGATTTCTTCGATTTTGAAGGCTTGATATTTAAGACTGGGAAAAGAGTCACGCTGGAAAAGCATTCGCCTATTAAACAGTTCAATGAGCCCGCAGACAAATTCTACTATGTGCGGAGCGGGCTTGTGCGTGCTGTGGTGCTGCATAGCGATGGGAACGAGAAAGCATTGTATGTTGCAGGCAGCGGATGTTTACTTCCGCAGTTTTCCCCGCATGGTATGCCTAAATGGGAGGAAAATCTTCTTATGGAGGCGTATACCGATGTGGAGGCAATATTGCTGACCCGCAGCGAGCTTGAGGAGCTTGCAGGCCGCAATTACCCGCTCATGGAAAAAATGCTGGATGTTGCCGTCTGCCTTCAGCATTCCCTTACTGCCCAAATGCTTTCACAGATGTACGATGACGGCATGGTTCGAGTATGCCAGCTGCTGTATTTTCATATCGCAAACCGACATATAAAACATACGCATCCTGTTGAATGCGTGAAAATATCGCAGCAGGATATCGCCATGCTCACCGGACTCAACAGAGTAAACGCGAATAAGGTGCTTCAACAGCTAAAAAAAGAAGAGGCCATAGATATACAGAGAAAACGAATAAAAATACTGGACGTGGAAAGGATAATGGAACATTGTAATGGCGATGTCAACATGGGCGAATGGTGATTTTTCAAAATAATACAAAAATCATAAAAAGTGTTATGTAGCCTATGTAACACTTTTTTTATTGGTTATATGATAGAATGAAATGCAAATCATGCGGCAGCGTGAGCGCTGTATCCATTGGTCTGAAAAAGGAGGTAGGCAAATGAACCGGTTTTTAAAGCAGGCGATTGATGACAAAGAAGAAATGATAGGGAACAGAAGATTCCTCCATCGCAACCCCGAAATAGGGGATGATCTTCCGATTACGGCGAAATTTGTATCGGAGAAGCTTACTGAGTACGGCATACCGAACAAGGAAATATGCAAATGCGGTATTGTTGGCATAATTGGAGGGAAAAAGCCGGGGAAAACGGTCATGCTCCGCACTGATATGGACGCTCTGCCAATAAAAGAAAACAGCGGGCTGCCTTTTTCCGCAGATAACGGGTACGGTCATTGTTGCGGGCACGACCTCCATACGACCATGCTCCTTGAAGCGGCGAAAATTCTCAAGGGCTGCGAGGATGAGCTTTGCGGAACCGTAAAGCTCATGTTTCAGCCGGGTGAAGAGGTGTTTATAGGTTCAAGGGCGATGATAGACGCCGGGGTTTTGCACGACCCGGAGGTAGATATAGCTGTGGATATGCATATGAACGCCCGTAATCCCGTGGGTACGGTTGCCGTATGCCATGGCTATACCTGCGCTTCCTGTGACGGGATGAAGCTTACCGTAAAAGGCAAAGGATGCCACGGTGCGTGGCCGCATACCGGCATAGATCCCATCAATGTTGCCGCTCATACCTATCTTGCGCTGCAGGAATTGATTGCCCGTGAAGCTCCTGCCGATAAAACCGTGACGCTGACATTTGGGCAGTTTGCCGGAGGTAATGCGGCAAATATTATCCCTGAGGAAGTGGTCATGCAAGGAACCATGCGAATGTTTGATCCCGAGCTTCGTGAAAAGCTCAGAAAACGAGTCCATGAAATCGTTGATTATACAGCGCTGGCTTTCGGCGCAAAAACCGAATACGAAGTACTGTCCGATGTTCCTGCAATGTATACGAATCCTGAGCTGCTTGACGAAATGATGCGTTATTGCGAAGACTTGGATATAAAATACATTCCATATCCGCCGTCTAGTGCCTCGGATGATTATGCGCGCATAACTGAACTGGTCCCAAGTGTGTTTTTCAGCATCGGCTGCAAACCGGATGGAGACGGCCCTACCTATCCGGCACACAATCCTAAAATTGTATTCAATGAGGATGCACTGCCATACGGAGCCGCCATACACGCTCAGTGTGCCTTTGAATATCTTAAGAACAACTAAGGCAAGGATGAAAATCATCTGTACACAAGGATAGAGGTCGCATAATGAAATTGGCAAAAGTTCACTACGGATGGGTAATCTGCTGTGCCTGCTTTGTGGTGATGGCTTTTACAGCACCGCTTGTAAACGCTTGCGCAAGCCTTTACCTACCGGCAGTTACGGAAGAATTTGAAATTTCGCGCAGTGCTTTTACGGTAACCAGCACTTTAGTCGCCATGTGCGGATTACTACTTTCTCCGATATGGGGGAAGGTATATTCTAAGTACAATATGCGTTGGATATTTTCTGGCTCCCTTATATGCTTCGCATTGTCGTATATGTCTTATTCATTGGCAACCAGCGTCTGGCAGTTCTATGTATCTTCTGTGCTGGTAGGTGTGTTTTATTCTGGTTGTGCCTTCATGCCGGTATCGATGTTCATAACTGCATGGTTCAATAGAAGCCGAGGTCTGGCAATGAGTATTGCTTTAGGAGGTATCGGCATCGGTGGGACTTTTTTGAGCCCGCTTATAACGATGATGATAACCAGTTATGGGTGGCGTACTTCCTACCGAATGATAGGATTGCTGGTTCTTGCAGTCGCAGCGCCTATTGCTTTGCTGTTGATAAGGACAAGGCCGAAGGATAAAGGGCTTAGCCCTTACGGAAACGAAAACGAGCCGAACAATAAGACAAATAGAGATGATGGCGTTCCAAATATCAGCCTTGGAGAAGCGAAAACGCATTGTTTCTTCTATGTACATATGCTCGGAATGCTCTTGCTTGGTATAATCTGCTCTGCACCGCTCAGGCAGATCAGCCCCTGCATATCTGATTCGTATGGACCGCAGGCAGCCGCGCTGATCGTATCCATGTACTCCTTTGTCGGCATATTCGGTAAGCTCATATTAGGGTGGATAAACGACAGGTTCGGCACCATAAAAGGCGCTATGGCGGCGTTTGGCCTAATGGGCGGAGGTTTTCTGTGCCTGATGCTTGGCCGCAGTATGCAGATAATGTACCTTATGGCTATACTGTACGGCATAGGCAACGGGGTCGGCACGGTATCTGCCCCGCTTCTTATAAGCGCAACATTTGGCACAAAGAACTTCAATATAATGCGCGGCCTAACACAAAGCCCGATGCAGCTCGGAATGTCGCTTGGGGGATTATTGCTGGCGGCGGTTTTTGACAGGACAGGATCATATAAGCTGGGCTGGGGAATGTGTATTGTGATAGGTGCTTTATCGGCGATTTGTTTTGCCGCAGCAAAAAGGATGGCTGACAGGTATACCGAAAGAAGGGAAGATTTGGAGGAAAAAGAATGACGGCTTTCATAATGGTCGCAGTATATTTGGGGCTGACCTGCATAATAAGCCTGATAAATAAAAATAGGCAGAGCAGCACAAGGAATACTTTCGTGGCGAAGAACGGTATGTCTGCCTGTACGCTTATCCCGCTGCTCTTCGGTGAACTGATAGCAGGCGCCGGTACTGTCGGCAATGCCAGCGAGGCTTTTACGCATGGTATAAATGCAGTATGGGGCAACTGGGGTCAAGCAATAGGCTGTATGGTATTTGTTGTTTTCGCTTCACGGTTCTTTTATGAAGCGGGTCGAAAAGGCGCTATGTCCGTTGCGGAGGCCTTTGAAATGCGTTTTAACAACAAAGTGCGCTGGGCTGTTACTATGGTCGTCCTGCTGGCATTCCTAGTGATATACTCGATGCAGTCTGTTGCGGTCGTGTCGATAGTGGGGCCGATAATACGTTCCGTGGCGGATATAAATGATATTACCATACTCATTGGATGTGCCGTGCTTTTTGCAGTCATATCCTTAAACGGCATAAAGTCCGTTGCGGGGGCAAATGTACTTCATATGGCGGTGATAGTGGTGTTCCTCAGCGTAATAGCCTGGGCCAACGTCAGGGATGCGGGCGGCGTTGAAAATATATACCAACAACTGCTAGACACCCACTTCAACCTTATGTATCCAGATGTGCCGACCGTTATCGCACAGGTGATTGGGGCGGCTTTTGCAATGATTTCTGCTATGACGGTAGTAAATTCATGCTACTGCTGCCGGAGCCTTCATGAGGCCCGCAAGGGTATCATCGTAGTGGCTGTGCTTGTAACGATTTTTGCTCTGCTGCCTGCCGCGATAGGGCTGTCGGGGCGTATTCTGCTGCCGGAAAGCAACGGAAAAGGCATACTGTACGAAATGGCAAACCGTTTGTCGCCAGGCTGGGGCGGCCTCGCGAGCATTGCAATACTCGGCGCGGTTCTCTCTACGGGCCCCGCAATACTGCTTATGCTGTCCACTACTGTTGTGCGCGATATTTATTTAAATATTAAGCCAAAGGCGAGCGAGAAAAAGCAGATGATATGCTTCAGGGCGTCTGTCGTGGCCATAGCTGTGCTTTCGGTGTTTATAGCCTCAAATATGAAATCGATCCTCAATGATCTGCTGGCATCTTTTCAAATAAGGGCAATATCCGGAATTGTTCTGGTCATATCGCTTCACTGGGATAAGGTAACGAACGATGCAGCCTTCTGGTCTATCGTTGCGGGGGGGGTTATAGCCGCAATATGGCATTTTGCAGGGAGCCCGTTTGGCATAGCTCCACTGTGGGTTTCCTTGGGAGTTGGCCTGACTCTTCTTGTGGTCATAAGCCTGTCATCGAATAAAGGAAAAGAAGAATACCAAGAATACTTGCGGCGCTTCAAATCCGAAGCGACAAAAGAATAGTACTTGCTGTGCTACATAGAGCGGCTTGCCTGCACAGGCCGCTCTATTGTTAACTCAACTTGGTTGTGTCTGCTATGGACGTCAGCACAGTTCTCTAAAGGAAAATATATGCGATAAGCTGGCGGTCGCCGATGGCTCGTTTATGGGTACGACATTTAAGGTGGAGGGGAAGCCCGAAAACCTCACCGATTATTATAGAGTGAAGGACTTCATGGACATAGTGAAAGAATTCCGGAGAGAATGCTTCTATAATTATTGAAAGAGCAGTGGTAATGGGTTTTTATATGACATCGACTCCAGAGCGTCAAAAGAACTCGAAAAAATTGAGGAACTAATAGGAAAGGGCAAGTTGGTACACGGAAATTGCCGGATGTGTTACCATTAAAGCTGCCCGGGAAAACGGGCTTGAAGCCGGTACACCTGTGGTGACTGGAACGGATGATGCGATGCGGCTGCGGGGCTGCTTCTCAACCGCTGCGGCAAAGAAACGTCTCACGACAAATCGTTCAAAATGATACTTGCCGGCGGTAGTTTGCATCTTCCGGCTCTTGACTGCCAGACTTATGTATTCCTCAATTACCCTGGCATTTCGTCCAACCGTATCCACATAATATCCGCGGCACCAAAAGTGACGGTTACCGTACTTATACTTGAGACTTACGTGCCGGTCAAATATCATTAGTGAGCTTTTTCCCTACCTTTTTGTTCACATAGCTTTCACAGGATTGTTCCTATATCCGATTTTAGCTTACCGTATATTTCCTGCCGTCGATACTTTGGCGCAAACACAATATGGTATTGGCGTCTCCATTTGAAGCTTTCAATTCTCACCAGCATAGCTGGTGGTTGTTTGCCGCTTAAGCGCCAAAGCAACTCCGCCTGTGCGCCGCAGGCGGAGTTATTCGGAGTAAGCGTTTATATGAGCAGTTCGGGGAAATTTCCCCGTTGTAAAGGTCAGATCGTCCCATTCCAGGGGCTAGACGGTGATCCTCTCCAAGATACCGCTGGACGAAAACGCCCTCCGTGCCGCAATCGACGCAACCGGCTACACGGCGGGGGAGATGAGCACTGCTCCTTATGAGCAGAAGGGGCGTTTCTCGTTTTTGAAAAAGTGAGCGCCGGAGTATCGGCATATATTTCACGCATGGCCCTGATACTTGCTTTCGAATTCCTCGACTATGCCTTTTAATATGAGGGGCAGCCTGCTAAACGCTTCGCGGCGGATTATGTACGGCACGCCGTATGCCGCCTCTGCCAACGCGCCGGTCATTGCCGCTATCGTGTCGCTGTCGCCGCCTATTGAGATTGCGCCGCGTATGGCGCTTTCAAAGTCGCCGCTTTCGAGGAAGGCGATGATGGCCTCCGGCACGCTGCCGGGGCAGCTCACCTCAAAGCCGTAAACGGGGCGTATCTCATCAAGTGTGCGGTCGAGGTCATAGCCGAACTGCGAGCTTATATAATTCTTTATTTCGCTCTTGGCATACCCTGTGCGGGCGAGGAAGCCCGCCGACGCGATGGCCTGCGCGCCCTTTATGCCGTCGGGGTGGTTATGCGTTACCTCCGAGCTGACTTTTGCCGCCCGCAAAACCTCCTCGAGCGAATCGTATGCCCATATCACAGGCGATACGCGCATGGCGGAGCCATTGCCCCAGCTGTTGTAGGGCTCGGCGGAATCGCTCTTCAGCCAGTCGACAAAATGCCCACCGTAGCCGCAGTTGGGATACATACGGCCTATCGTTCGGATAGAGGTCAGATAGTCCTCGTGGATGCCGCCGTTCATTATGGCTCTTGCGACCGCGCAGGTCAGGACTGAATCATCTGTAAACCGGCTTTCCGGCTGAAACAGTGGAAAAGACTTTGTTTTTATATTGTGCCATTCATAGATCGAGCCTATGATATCTCCTGCAATTGCGCCTATCATTGTTTCGCTTCCCCTGTATTATTCTATATTTTACCTAATATTGCACCGCAACCAAACAAAAAGCTTTCCTTGGCGGCCTTTTTATAGCTGCGGCTTATCGGAACACGAAGGCCGCTTTGCAGTATGAATTCCGTGGGCAGCATCGCCGCAAGGCAGGCAGTGTTTACATAAAAGCTCTTGTGGCATTGACAATAGCACCGGCTGTCGAGCTGAGAAACTATGTCGGATGGAGGGGTGTTCGTCCAAAGCTCGCCGTCCAAAGTCACTATTCTCATGCGCCGCAGCACGCGCTCGAGATACTGGACCTGATCCCAAAGCAGCCGCCGGGATGCGCCGTCGGCGTTGATTATTATCTGCTGGCATGAGCAGGCGCGCCTTTTTTCTGCCGCTTTGTTCAGGGCGGTGCCGAGGCGGCTGTCCGTCTCGGTCTTGAGCACATAAAACACATGCTCCGCATCATAGGCGCGGGTTGCATATGAAATATATCCCGTGAGAAATATTATCTGACACTCGGGCACCGAGCGGTTCAGCCTCATGGCGAGCTCTATGCCGTCCATTTCATCCATTTGAATATCCAGCACAGCTACATCCGGCAAATAATGATCCTCACTTATGGAGTCCAGAAGGTTTTCCGCCCTGCTGAATTCCCGTATAAGGGAATTCTCAAATCCCGGCGTATTTCGTATGAGTGCGACCGTCCTTTTAAGGTGCAGCTCATCATCGTCACATACAGCTATACTAAGCATTTCTTACCTCACCTCGCTTGTCTGCATAGTCAATACAGCACAAAAACGGCTATTCTTCAGCCCATAGGTAAAGGCTCCCCGGTATTGCTCCGCTAGCCGCTCCAGTATGCTCAGGCCTACGCCGCGGTTCAGACCGGGTATGCGCTCCTTTTTTGAGACGGGCTGCTCTGCAACGGAGTTTTCCATGCGCAGCGTACAGCAGCCGTTTTTGATGTCGGCCTGTATGCGTATATAACGCTTACCCTCGGGCAGGGCACGGCATGCGTCTTCCGCATTATCCAGCATATTGCCGAAGGCGATTATCATGTCCGCATTGGATATGCTTGTTTCAGCGGGCAGCCGCACGTCTGCTTCCGCGCTTATTCCGGCGGCCTTGAGCTTGCTCATGCGGGAATAAAGGAAAGCGTCCACTACGGGATTTTCACAGCTGCCCAAGCTGGAGTGAAAGGTGTGCCGGGGCAGTATTTCCTTGGCGTATTCCGCCGCATGCTTTGTGTCGCCGTTGTCCAGCAGCGCCTGTATGGTATAGAGATGGTTTGCTATATCGTGCCGCATGCGGCGCATCGCTTCATATTGCTCCGTAAGGGCGGCATAATGCTCCTTTTCCGCATCTACCTGCTTCAACAGCAGGGCATTGGAGGCCCTGAGCTCCGCCCGCTGGGTTATGCCCCGCATGGAGTAGTACAGTCCCACGTCTGAAATTATGCAGAATAATATTATACAGAGCCGCACTGCTTCAGCATGATTGTAAAAGTTGGGCAGAGAACCCCATGTCACCATGGCAAGCTGCATGAAAGGGAAAAAGATATATGAAAGGATATCCTGCCAGGAAAAGCTTCTGAGTATGCGGTTGAGCAGCAGCGAGAATATCCACATGAGGAAGGCGTAAACGCAAATATATATTGCATACATACTGACCTGGGTCAGCGGAGGTATAAGGAACATCCCCTGAGTGGTCTGGGGATATACATTTGAGAAAAATGAAAAGCTGATGAACTCGCATATCCATTCGTTCATGAATATGGTGAAGGTGCATATGGCCAGCCTGGGCATTTTGTCCGTGAATAATATTCGGAATCCGATGAGATCTATTAAAAAACCGACTGTCTGCTTTGCCGCTATGTTTTGATCAGGCAACAGGAGCAGACCGAAGAAGCTGAAAAGTACCACTGCGTAAGCGCCGATGAACGTGACTGCGCGCCCCCACCTCATCTTCAGGGTCAGCATACAGAATAGTGCCATTATGATACCGAGTATACAGTTGGAAGCATATACGATAGCTGAGTTCATGCAGCCTGCACTCCTGTAAAAACGAGATAATTCAACAAAGACGGATTAAATAAAAAATAACACATAAACATACGATTGTCAAACAAAACGACGCCGAAACACGCGTGTTTGTAAGAGCAATTATAGAGAAACACGCATTGATAAAAATCTCAATACCGAATTTCATGTCAATTATTACACTAAATTGACCGGTTATTACATAGATGAGGCAGCGCTGCAAGAATGCCTTAAAATAAAAGGGTAAGCTTCAGAGAGGGAAAATGTTTAATATGGTATACAGTGAAAAAAGCAAAAGGTATAACGGCCGGAAGGCACGAATAGCAATAGCGTTGCTGGCGGCGGTTTGCCTGAACAGCAGCGGATGCATTGCCGCTCTTTATAATTATGACGTCGAAATCGAGAGCGCCGAAGCCGTTTCAGAGATAACGGCGCAGACGTCTGAGGCGGAGGCTGCATCGACGGACGGGAGCGAGACGCCGGACGCCGTTTATCAGGCTAAGCTGGATTCGCTTCCTAGAGACGACAGAGCGGGAAGAAAAGAAGTATTCAACGAGTGGGTAAAAGCAAAATATCCGGGACCGTATGAGATATACACTCCGACAGAGGATGAAAAATGGTTGTTTTACGACTTGAAATATTGGACTGCATACGACTTCTGTGACGTGAACAGTTTGACAGATGAAGAGATGGCGAGTTCTGCTGTTGGATATTATGGATATACAGACTGCTCAGATCAGAATTTTCAAGAATACGGATTCCGGTACGACGAGCTTGACGGGTATTATTCAAAGGTCAGCTTTGAGACCGTAAAGAGACTGGTGGAAAGCCTGTACGGGCGCGGATATGCATCGAGCGACTATCCGCATTGGGGCAGCGAGGAAACAGAGCAGAATCAATATGTGTGCGAGGCAGGTGCCGATGCGCCGGAGGAAGACATATTTGTGGAGAGCGTATACGAAGTGGACGAGGGAGTTTACTATGTGATATTTGGTCAGGAGAAGCTGCCGGATGGAACGGAAAGCGATGTTACGGGAATGGTGATTCAAAGGAACAGCGAGTCGGCTTTCGGATATAACGTTATTGCCGCCAGAGGATACTGTTAAGAATAGCTTTATGGCAAGGAATTCGACAATTATTACATTAAAAGCGGCGATTATGCGGTTGGGGAAAAGGCCTGCGATTTTTGTGCTTTAATCACATAGAGTGAAAAATCATCTTAATTTTTGCGAGGTCGTCAGATGTCTTATAAGGAAGTATATGAAGAACTGTCATTGCTTGGCGAAGGGGGAATGGGTAAGGTATACCTCGTCCGGCACCGGCGGCTGGGCGTGCTGAGGGCGATGAAGGTGGTCCGAAAGGACGATGCAACCAAATTGCCCGCCGAGGTGGATATACTGAAAAACCTTGATCACCAGCGGCTGCCGCGGCTGCACGACATATATGAGGACGACCAAAATATACAGATCATTCAGGACTATGTCGAGGGCATAAGCGCGAAGGAGGGGATTGAAAGAGGGGGAAAGTTCGATGAGGCGCACGTCAGAAAATGGGCGGGGCAGATATGCGAGGCGCTGAAGTACCTGCATACGCGCAAGCCTCCGATAATACATAGGGACATAAAACCGGGGAATATAATGATCACCCCGGAAGGGGACATAAAGCTGATAGATTTCGGCATTGCCAAGGAATACAAAAAAGACGCCAACGGGCCGAGCGAGCATCTCGGAACCATGGGCTACGCCGCGCCGGAGCAGTACACCTCAGCTCCGACTGACGCGAGGACGGATATATATAGCCTCGGCATTACGCTGTACCACATGATAACCGGCAAGAGCCCATACGAGCCCCCTTATGAGCTAAGACCCATACGGGAATGGAACAGGTCATACAGCGAGGGAATGGAATACATAATACAAAAATGCACGCAGGCAGACCCCAAACGCCGCTACCAAAGCATAGACGAGCTGCAGCGCGATCTTGACAACATAGATGATTTCGGCAATATGCGTGAGCGCAGAAAACGCAGAGAGCGGCTTAAACTCGCAGGCTGCTTCATGATATTCGCGTTCGGCGTGTTTCTCATTTCATACGGTTCCGAGATAACTAAAGGTGAAAGGCAAACGATATATATGGAGCAGTACGATAAGGGCATCGCACTGCTGAGCGAGGGAGAACTGGACGCGGCAGTCAAGACGCTGTACTCAGCAGACGAATATGCGGGCAGGGGAGACGGGCATAAAGCCGTCGCCGCGGCGTATATGGACAACGGCAATGGCAGCGGGTGTCTTTCTGTGATACAGGATACGGCGGCAAAGTACCCCGAAATGCGCGAGGATCCTGAGTTTAATTACTACTGGGGGCTGGCGCTCGACAGCCTCGGGAACATCGAGGAAGCGGCGAAGAAATTCGAGGCGGCTGAGGAAAAGGCGCCGGATAATGTGCTTTATATGTACTATCTTGCCCGATCATATACGAAAAGCGGACAGGACGGCAAAGCCGAAAAGATGCTTGAAAAGGTAAAAGCAAAGGCAAACGACGGCATAAGTTCGTTTGTATATGCGGGCATACTGGCCGCGCAGAACAGGGTAGATCAGGCGGCGGAGCAGTATACGCTCTGCATAAATACCGCAAAGGAGAACGATATAAGAATCGCGGCGTATAAGGAACTGGTCAGCCTGTACGGGAAGAACGGCAGCGACATAGGGATGCTGGATAAGGAGATCGCCGTGCTGCAGGATATGCGCCGCACATACCCCAATGACGAGCAGGCCTTTGTGCTGGAGCAGCTTGGCGAGGCCTATTACACAAAAAGCGGGATTGTTTCCGAGGAAAGCGGGGACGAAACGGATAATAAGGCCGATCTTCTCAGAAAAGAATCCATAAGCTGCTTTAATGAGCTTATTTCATTAGGCTACGGCAGGGCAAGCACTTATTTGAATATTGCGATAGTCAGCCAGCGCATGGCGGATTACGAGGGGGCGGAAAAAGCGCTTCTGCAAATGATAGATCGTTACCCTAACAACAGCGATGCCTATGTGCAGATGGCCTTCCTGACGATCGAGAGAGAGGGGGCAAAGCCTCAGTCAAGAAGGAACTATTCAACGATAAAGGATTATTACAAAAAGGCGGTTGAATTAGGCGCTTCCGGCGAAAAGCTGCAAAGGCTGGAGGGCGTGATGGCAGATCTTAAATCTGCGGGATGGATAAGGTGAGTGAGATGGACTACGAGCCTGACTGCCAATGCGGTGTACGCAACGGGAGCCTGATAAACGCTATCAAAGCGTTACAGAGCCGGAGAGAGAGCTGGAGAAAACGGAAAGAGAGCGGAACGGAAAGCGCGGGCAAATACGCAAACGGCTGAGAGCGTTCAGCCGAGTGAGAAAGAACTGACGGAGGCAGGGATAATGGGACTGATAATATCGGCGGCGGGCGCGGCGGTAATGGTTCTTGGAATAGTTCTGTTCATACTTCAGGCCGGAAAGATAAGCAGTCAGGCCAAGAAGGATGCGAACCGGGAGAAGCCCGTCATGGACGAAGAGCCAGGAAGCACTGCGCCGCTCACTGCGGACAGCGATGGTCGAGACGGGGAGCCGCTTGGCGATACGGTTGGATTCGATAAATAAAAAAATTCAGGGGGAGCAGCGATGAAAAGGATATTGATTGTGGCGGTCATTATGGCGATGCTGATGAGCGGATGCAGTGTGATGATGTCAACTATGGAGCAGGGCGCAACGCAGCCCACGGTGGAGGAGATGCTCGCCCAGGCGCTCCAGCTAAGCAATGCGGGCAATTATGAGGAGGCCATACTGCTGTACGAGGCGATTATAGAGATAGAGCCCAACAATTACGAGGCTGGGTACGGCCTGGGTCATGCGTACAGATCGGTAGGCAGGACGATGGATGCCATAAGCATACTCAAGAAAGCCGCCAAGCTTTCCACGGATGATAAGCGGGCAATGTATGAACTGGGTTATGCCTACCTTGACGCGGGCGAATACAGCAACGCACGGGATGCGGTAAGGATGGAAAAGACGGGCGACGATATGGCGCCGGAGGTTGCGATACTGCTGGTGCTGAGCTATTCCGCCGAGGGCGATTACTATCAGGCTGTATCCCTTTTCGATAACAAGTCGGTTCAGGATTATTTCATGAGCATGAACGAAAATAAGGTGATCTACTTCGGCCCCTATAACGCGGCGGGCCAGATGCACGGCAAGGGAGTCGGCATATACGACCGGGGACAGTATATATACTGCGGCGAATACAAAAACGGGCAGAAAAGCGGCCACGGGGTATGGCTAAAAGGTATCCACTTAGACGAGGAGACAGGGCTGCCCCAAAACGGAACATCGGACAGTAAGCTGGATAGTAAAATGTCATACGCCTATTTTGAAGGCGCTTGGGAAAACGACAAGCCCAACGGCTACGGCGAGAACCATGTCATATATCCAAAGGAGGGGAACCTATCCGCAACGCGCAGCGGAAACTATACGGATGGCTATGAAAACGGAGAAATGACGGTATATTGGGCGGATCATTCGGCAACCTACACTTCCAATATGGGAGTCCGCGCGCTTATAGATAAGACCTATAAGCCTAAGGACGGGCCGACACAATATTATTACACCATTTGCAGTGCCCACAAAAAATGCGGTGACGGCTGGACGCTGAAGGAATACCAGTTAGATGCGCAGTGGGGCGTCATGCCTTGGGGGGCTACTAAGGTAACAGACCCCAACGCCGCGGCGGAATAAGGTAATAAGGGGGTAATAGCGGTGCGGAGGATATTGATTGCGGCGGTCATTATGGCGCTGCTGATGAGCGGATGTATTGCGGCGATACAGGAGACGGAGCCGGGCGCAGCGCAGCCCACGGTGGAGGAGCTACTTGCAGACGCGCTGAAGTACTACAACGCCGGGAACTACGAGGAGGCCATACTGCTGTATGAGACGGTTATAGAGATAGAGCCGCGCAACTTCGACGCGACAATAGGCTTGGGAAGATCCTTCCGCGGCGCGAAAAGGAACCCGCAGGCCGTGGAGGCGCTGAAAGCGGCTTATGAACTCAACGCCTCGGCGAATGTGGCCTATGAGCTGGGCTGCGCGTATATAGCCAACGGGCAGTATACCGATGCCGAGAGCTTCTCGTCCGGCCTTTGGAACGGAGGGAAAGGCGACAACAAGGCCGGCACCGTGCTGCTGCTTAGCCTTGCGGCACAGGAAAAGATCGAAGAAGTGATCGAGCTGCTGCAAAACGAGAGCTTCACACCCTTCCTTAATCCGGGAAAAGGGAACGACTTCCTATACATGGGCGGATATGACGGAAGCGGCAGGTGCTCCGGGTATGGGGTCGGCATATACCCGGGCGGCTACATATACGCAGGCAGATATAAGGACGGCGTAAGGTGCGGGCAGGGCACATGGTACAGCTGCATACAGCACCAGCAGGGTACGACATACTTTACGGGTGAGTGGGCTGACGATGCGCCCAACGGTTATGGGGAGTATCACATCGTATATACGACCCTTGACGGCTTATCCGCAACGCGCAGCGGAAACTATACGGGCGGATATGAAAACGGAGAGATGACGGTCAGCTTTGAGGATCACGTTGCGCCGTATGTTTCCAACATGGGAATAAGGCAGCTTACAGGGGATGAATACAGATCGGAGGGCGAGTCTTATGTACAGTATTACTACGCTATATGCAAAACGCACAAAGGACAATGCAATGGCGACTGGGTCATAGGAGAGCATCAGGTAAATTGGCAATGGGGCATCGAACCTTGGGGAAGGGGTTAAACAGGATAATAAAGGATTTAAATGCCGCTGCGATAAATGCTGTGAGGTTATTGAGGTATGCTGAAGCTGGTCTTTTGCGATCCATCGGAAAGAAACAGAGCTCAGCTGGATAAGGTCCTTGCTGATTACGCCAAGGCCGAGGAAATATGCGTCCGCGGCTTTGGCAGCGTTGCGGCATTTATTACATACATGGAGAGATGCGGCGACAGCACCGATGTGGTCATAGCAAGCATCGAGATGGACGGAATAAGCGGGATACGCCTGATGGGCGCCATTCATGAGAGGCTCCCTAATCTGCAGATAATATTTGTCTCAAAGTATCCCGAGATGATATACGACGCCTATGCCGTAAGACACATAGCCTTTCTGCCCTATCCTCTAAAGGCAGGTCATCTGGGGGCGGTACTCGACGGGGCTGCAAGGTACGCGAAGGTATCCGGGAAAAGGTATATTACCCTCGCAAGCAAGGGACTCATAACAAAGATAGACTACGATTCCATATTATATCTGGAGAGCGACCTGAGAAACATGAACATACATGAGCCGCGCAGAATCAGGACATTTCCTGGCAAACTGGACGACATAAAGCTCATGCTGGACAGCCGCTTTGTCCAATGCCACAAGAGCTTTATCGTAAACCTGTCCTGCGCAGTGGAGCTGAAGGCGGACAGCATAGTGCTGTATAACGGCGAAAGTGTGCCGGTAAGCGCGAGAAAGCTGAAGGAGACCAGGACGGCCTTCACGAATTACGTCGGCGACAATTACGATGATATGGATGATATATTATCGGCAACGGATACCATCATAAATTAAGCTTCTCAAATAGCTGTAATGCGTAAATGACACTAAATCCCGCATTTTTGACATGTTTATTGAATATGACCGCAGAAATAATATGATTTGATATAAAGAGATGAAACGCGGAATCGACTGCCGGGGAAGGCAAACAACGGAGGGAAAAGGCATGGCCATAATACGCTGCCCGAAAGGGCATAACTACGACAGCACGCTATACAGGAAATGCCCTATATGCGAAACGGAGGCCGCATATAACCTTTCGGCTGCATACGACAAGACATTTAAGCTGAAAGATGTAGAGGATGAGCCTACGCGGAAGCTGTGCGGCGCAGATGATGAAAAAACAATAAGCGCCTTTGCGGAACGGCTGGAGACCGACCCAGTGGTGGGCTGGCTCGTGTGTGTAGAGGGGCCGGGCAGAGGGCGGGATTACCGCCTGCGCGCAGGGCGGAATTTTATCGGACGCAGCTTCAGGATGAGCGTAAGCATAGTGGAAGATCAGCAGATAGCGCAGGAAAACCACGCCTCCGTCATATATGAGTCGATAGAGAGCAGATTTATACTGCTGAGCGGCAACGGAGCGCGTACCGAGCTGAACGATGTGCCGGTAAGCGGCGCAGCCGATATTCAGGAAGGCGACCGGGTAAGGCTTGGCGGTTCAACGTTTGATTTTGTAGCATATTGCAAGGGAGAAAAAAGATGGGAATAAGAAAAACAGCAATCCTTCTTGCCGCCGTAATGCTGTCAGCCTATGCTCCGGCATGGGCCGCAGAGGCCTATGATACGCGGATAGAGCAGGCTTTTGTTAATATGCCTGAGATTGAGGCGGTAGTTTACGCCGCAGACGGCGCGGAGAACGATGTATCTGCTGCGCTGGACGGAATGAAGCTGGAGACCGTGCAGATCGAGCCTGCGTCAGCGCTGCCTACGGATTACTATTTCATGCTGGACATATCCGGCTCCATAAACAAAAAAGCCTTTGACGGGATAAAAGCCGGGCTTAAGGAATGGCGAGGAAGGATCGGTACGCAGGACAGCTTTACCCTTATCACCTTCGGCGATGAGATAAGGATAGTGCTGAACGGAGAAGAAAGCGGCAGGGTCGCCGCTGGTAGGATAGACGGGCTGGAGGCTTCTGATAAAAAGACCAGACTGTTCGATGGTATATCCGAGGCGGTAAAGCTGGCCTCGATGAACAAAAACGCAGGCCGCAGGCTGCTGCTGCTGTTGACGGATGGCAGGGACTTCAGCGAAGGCGGAAGCACGACTAAGAACGAAATAGACAAGCTGCTGAATAAGGCAGACGTACCGCTTTATGCCTTCGGCATAGGCAGCAGCAAGGAAAACCTTGATTCGTTGGGCGAGATGGCAAGGGGCAACGGAGGAGACTACTATAATGCCTCAAAGGATGCCGTATCTGCCATGAATATCGCTTTTGCGAATATATCGTCGGCCAAGGTAATGCGCTTCAGCACTGGCTCCAACATCGCGGACGGAACGGAAAAACGGCTGGAGATAAGCTGCGGCGGCAGCACAGATGAGGTTATCGTCAGGGCGGACAGATGGATAGCGGATATGCAGGCGCCTACAGTGGAAAAGGTCGAGTTCGCAGACGACATGTCCGTGATGATACAGTTCAGCGAGCCCGTGACCGGAGCAGACGTTATTTCAAGCTTCACCCTGCTGGGCAAAAACCATAAGCCGATGGAGATATCGAGCGTTTCCTATGACGATGCGGCAAACACTGCGATCCTGCATCTTGCAAAAGCCGTTCCAAACGGAGAATACAAGCTGAACATCACAGGCGTTCAGGATGTATCGATGGAAAAAAATCCGCTTGAGCAGACAGAATATGCGCTGAAAATGACGGATGGGAAAACGGAGATACTCGGGCTTCCGACCGTGTGGTTCGTCGTGATAGCCATAGCGGCTGCGGCACTTATAATAACGGCAATAGTAATTGCGGCCAAACGCAAACGGAAGAAACTTGAAGAAAAGAAAAAGCCCCCCATTGTAACGCCGCCCGTTTGGAGCGGGAAGAGAGTAACCCTAACCATCACCGGACAGAATGGGTCACGAAGGACAGTAACGGTGCTTATAGGCGAGAGCGGGTATATCATCGGGCGGTCGGCGGCTCAGAATTCAGGCATAGACCTTAACATAGAGGATGATATGTATATTTCGCGCAGGCAGTGCAGGCTGGCATACAGGGACGGCGAGATGATCATTTCAAACCTCAGCGAAACAAACTTTACCAAGCTGAACGGAAAACCCATACCGGCGGGCGGATACAGGCTGGCGGACGGCGACGATATAGAGATAGGGCAGACCAGGATAGTGGTAAGCATAGACTGGGGCTGCAACGAAATGGCGTTGAGCTGATAAAGACCGCATTGAGAAAGGAAACGAGTTATGGAGGAAAGAGTATGCGCGAATTGCTTCAGACCGCTGGGACCGGGTAATTTCTGCGCATATTGCGGATATGACAATTCAATAAGTATAGCGGAGGACGCCGCCCCGCTAAGACGGTTTTCCAGGCTTCGGGGCAACAGATACATCATTGGGAGGGTGCTGGGCATCGGCGGCTTCGGGATAACCTATGTGGCGCAGGATACATTTGCTATGGATCGCAGGATCGCGATCAAGGAGTACTATCCATCCGGCATAGCCAGACGCGACATATGGACGCAGCAGATATCCTTTGGCAATTACGGTAACGAGTACAATATCGGCCTCAGGCGCTTCGAAAGAGAAGCCAATATGCTTGCGATGCTCAGGGGGGGCAGGGCGGCGAGCGTAGTACAGGTATATGAGTTCTTTTATGAAAACGGGACCGGTTACATGGTCATGGAGTACATAGAGGGGCATAGCCTTAAAGAGCTTGCCCGGGCAAGAGGCGGAAGGATACCTTACGACGAAGCCTATTACATATTGAAGGAGCTGCTGAAGGCACTGGAGACAGTTCACTCCGAGGGTGTGCTGCACAGGGACATAAGCCCGGAAAACATAATTATTCAGCCTGACGGGAGGCTGCGCCTTATAGACTTCGGTGCGGCGCGAACAGCGCAAAGCACAGGGCTGACGGGAAATATGATCATGCTGAAACCCGGCTTTGCGCCCCCGGAGCAGTATGACGCCGCCGAAAACCAGGGCCCGTGGACGGATATTTATGCCCTCGCCTGCACGTTTTACAGGCTGGTCAGTGGGGTCAGGGTGCCGGACGCAAGGGAGCGGATACAAGGGCAAAGGGTCCCCCTGCTTCATCTGCTTATGCCGGAGACCGTGCCGGAGGAGGTATCTAATGCCATAGAAAAGGCTATGACGCTGGATCCGGGCGGAAGATACAGAAGCATGTCCGAATTTATGGAGGCGATAGGAACCTCTGACGCGCCCGAGGGCAACGAAAGAGAAGGGCTTATCGACCGGGTAAAATGGATATTTAAATCGGTGGCAAAGGTCACCGTGCTTGAAACCGGAAAAACGAAGAGCCTGAAAAGAGATGATGTGATTACAGTAGGAAGAAGCGAAGGTTGTGACCTCATTACAATGGATAACGCCTATATCGGGCGTGTGCACTGCCGAATCTACTTTGACGCGGACGTGCAGGCGGTAAAGGTCGAGTGTACATCGATAAACGGAATACAGACGAGGGAAGGAAGAACGGTGAACAAAGGCGAAGCGATGACGCTATATGACGAAGAAACGACGCTGTGTCTGGCAAATACGGAATCAAAGATCAGGGTGGTCTACCAATGACAGTAAACGGATTTTTTAGCTTTACGGATAACACTGCGAAGCTGCTGTTGGCTGCGGCACTGGTAATGATAGCGGCGGGTATATGGTGCATAGTATGCCGCAGCGTGCCAAAGAAGAAAAGGAAGGCAAGCGGCGAGGTCAGCATATCCTTTGCCAGCGTCATAGGCTCCCGCGATTCGCAGCAGGACTATGTGCTCACACCGCAGACATATGGCATACCGGAGGAACTGCAAAGGGAACGGGGCGAGCTCGTAGTGCTCTGCGACGGCATGGGGGGGATGAGAGGCGGAGCAAACGCAAGCCAAACCTGCTGCCGTGTGATGATGGAAAGCTATTACGAGGGGCCGCAGAGAAGCCCGAATGAGTTCTTTATGGATGCTATCCGCAGGGCGGACAAGGCTGTCGCTGCGATCGCTGATGAAAGCGGCAGGCCGATGAATGCGGGAACCACACTTTTGGCGGTGATAGTAAAGGACGGGCTGGTTTACTGGGCTTCCGTGGGCGACAGCAGGATATACAGGATAAAAAACCGAAGGCTGGAGCAGCTCACGCGGGATCATAACTACCTGATGAGGCTTATGGAACGGGCAAAGCTCGGCGAGATAAGCGAAAGCGCGGCACTTAGCGACCCGAATCGCGAGGCGCTCATAAGCTATATCGGAATGGGAAATGTGGAGCTAATGGATATTTGCGCTTCGGGGCAGGATCTGGGGCGAGATGACGTCATTCTCATGTGCTCCGACGGATTGTACAAATCCCTGAGCAAAAACGAGATATTGAACATAATCCTCCGCGACAGTAAAAATAAGGAGGCGGCAACAGATGCGCTGACATTAGCCGCTCTCGCAAAAAAGTGGATGCGCCATGACAACATAAGCGTTGCGGTAATTGGCCGCTTCAATAAAAAAACAAAGTAAGAAAGGGAGAGAAAAATGAACTATATTAAATGCCCTAACCAGCATTACTACGATGCAGACGTCTATCCTGTCTGCCCCCAGTGCAACGCGAGGGTGAGCTATGACCACACAACCATGATAAACAATGAGCGCCGACCCACCGTTACGGTAGACGGAGACGCAAAAAGCGGCAAGACCGTAGCATTCTGGGGAAAGACCAAGGGTGAAAAAACGATGGAAAGCGGGAATACGCCCGTAGTCGGCTGGCTGGTATGCACAAAGGGAAAGAACTGCGGGCAGGCGTATAGCCTGAAGGCCGGCCAAAACTTTATCGGCAGGGAAGAGAACATGGATGTATGCATCGCAAACGAGCAGACGGTATCGCGCTTTAAGCACGCCATAGTCATATACGAGCCCGTGCAGAACGAATTCATAGCCCTGATCGGCGAATCCAGCAGCCTTTACTATGTGAACGGATCCGTGGTGACGTCTCCGGTCACGCTTAAGAAGAACGACAGGCTCAAAATAGGCGATGTCGAGCTGATGCTGATACCCTGCTGTGATGAGAGCTTTACATGGTTTGACCTTACCGAAGAATAGAACTTTAAAATACCAACGATAAAGAGGAGGAAATAGCTATTATGATGGAATCTGCCGAAATGTTCGCATCTAACATATTCAAAAGCGCGCTCGATCTTATAATGAGCGTATCCTGGATAGCGATAACTGTTGTGGTGCTGGTCGCTGCCGTGACTTACTTCTTCAGAAGATACACGATTATGTGCATAGGGCGCAAGCTTAATGCAAGATCCGACTGGATGCCATTTGTGCCGATAGCCTGTTCCATATATGAGTTGCGTATGCTGCATGAGAGCCCATGGAAGGTGTTCTTCTTCAAAGACATCGGTTTTGCATTTGCGCTGCTCGTTGGAAATATTATATCTGCGATATTCCTGGCGGTAACTAAGAGCGTAAGCGTTTCTGTTACTATGGGCGCACTGCTTGGGCTTGCGTATGCCGGGTATACGCTCTACATAACGTATAGCTGGTACCGCAGGCTATATGCAAAGTTTGATTTTAACCCCATGCTCGCCGTTATGCAGCTTGTCCCCGGAATAAGCGCAATAGCGTCCGGCACCATAGATCTGCTCATGGCATACGATAACGGCAGGCCGTTAACGCCTTTTATAAAGAAAGTGGCTGGCGATGGAACAATAAAGCCCCCGCTTCCTCCTAAGAATGGAGTTATCGAAGGCTTGAACGGAATGTACAAGGGAGCGCGGTTTAAGCTCAGCGGGGGCGAATCCATAGTGCTCGGCAGGGATAGCACCCAGTGTAATCTTGTGTTCGATCAATTCAATGCTGAAATCAGCAACGTTCATTGCCGCATAACCTACAACGACATGAGCGGATATACGGTAACAGACTATTCGAAGAACGGCACCTTTGTGGATGGGAGCAAGCAGAGGCTGCAATCTGGCGTTCCGGTGTCGCTTCCAAAGGGAACAAAGATATACCTTGCCACGGAAAAGAATATGTTTTTACTCAACTAAGCGAATTAGAAGCCGGAAGGCAAGCCTGCCTTCCGGCTAAATAAATTGCTTGCGCTGCTCGAAAGCCGAAAGGAGTGTTAGAAAGTACGATGTCAACAATATGCCCGAACTGCTTTAGACATAATTTCAGGGTAAATTGTTATGATGGCCCTGAGATATGCGTCTTTTGCGGGTACGACCTCAAAGCAAAGCCAGAGGCATCCCTGCGGCTGCCCCCGGGAACGGTGCTCAAGAAAAGATATATTATAGGAACGGAATCAACAAATGATGGAACATATCAGATATACAGAGCGTGTGATATTAAAAAAGATTCAGAGGTAACTGTGTGGGAGCTGCTGCCCCAAAAACTCGAAAAGCGGATGGAGAACGGCAGCATAAGCTTTTCAGACGAAGAGATGAAAAAGAAATTCCAACAATCATGCGATGAATTGATATACAAATGCAGTATTATTAAAAAACTTGATATAGAAAAGGGAATGCTCGTTCCTCTTGACAGTTTTACGGAAAACGGCACCGCATATATCGTGACCGAGGCGATAACGGGAGACACTCTGCTGGATTACCGCAGCGGCATTGGCGGAAGACTGAGCAAAAGAGAAGCGTTTACGATAATGCTGCCAATACTCAAAAGCATAGGTCTGCTCAATAAATATGATCTCAAGCATGGCGGCGTTTGGCTCAGCTCGATGTATTTTACACAAAACGGAAAGATAAAGCTCGGTGCCTTGGGAAATACCGAAACGGCACATTCCGATACCGATAAAACAAGCGATATAAACGATGCCGGGTTCGCATTGTTTTCGCTGATTGCAGGCGGCGCAGACGCACATGAAGATGAAGAACCAAAGGACATTTCTAAAGGAACGGTGAATGATAAGCTTGCGGCATTTGGACTGAATAAAAGCGAAGCCGCGCCGATAGCCGCAGCTATATATTCAAAAGGCAGCATAGCCGAGACCGGCGCGATGAAGAAGCTTATAATGCGAGTGGAAAAGACACTGAAGGAAAGCCGCACTTCGGGGAATGCCCAAAAAGATGACACGACGATATCGATCACAGGGAAACGGAAAAAGCCTCTTGTTTGGGCAGGCGCAGCGCTCATACTGATAGGGCTGTCGATCATTGGCCTGCTGTTTGCTGCAGATAAAATCAGCCCGATGCAGGCGGAAACGCAGGAAGCAGAGGAAACGGAGTTGCCGGAGGAAACAAGCGATTTCCAAGAGATAGGCATACCGGAGATGGCTCAGGGAGAGAGAAGGGCTGAAGAGATTGGCATGCCGTAGCTGGCAGAAAAAGCAGGGGGATACCGACTTTTAACAAAATAGTATTAAAGGAAGAAGGACAATGCGGATATCGATGCAGAGAAAAAAAGAATTGGTTCGGATACTGGTCGGCGCGGCGGTTTTGACGATGATGCTCGGACTTTCTGCAGCGGCGTTTGCGGCCTCCAATAATGCTGTGGAGAACGCACAGTACGGAGTCGTGAGGGTGATAGATGTTATAAAAGTATATAAGGACGGGAGCTTTGACTATTCCGCCGGAACAGGCTTTGTAGTAAATGTTTCGGGTAATAAATACATAATTGCCACGAACCATCACGTTGTAGAGGAAAATCCCGAAAATGTATTTGTGACGATAACGGATATAGATAACTGCTTATGGGCAGAGGTGCTGTATGCGAACGAAACGACGGATATTGCGATACTCAAGGTAAGCGGGGGCTTGAGCGGCAGACGTTCTATGAAGCTGCTGTCCCCAAAGGAAATACATAAATCTCAGGATATTTACTGTCTTGGCTTTCCGGGCGTTGTAGACGGCATTTCAAAGGACGCGGATATGCTCAATTCACGGATAGAGGATATCACCATAACTAAGGGGGCTGTAAGCAACCCGAGCTTTACCGATCTTGAAGGAAGAGTCACGGTGCTTACCGACGCAGTGACGAACCCCGGAAACTCCGGCGGGCCCATGGTTGACGAGCACGGGCAGGTTGTGAGGGTAAACACATGGGGAGCCGACGGAAACGTGAATGGTGCGGTAAGCATAGACTATGTGATAGACGCGCTGCGTTCTCTCGGGATAAGCTACGATTCCGGGCTTTCGGAAGCCGAACGCGAGGCTCAGGCCGCCGAGGCGAAAAAAACGCCGGATACGGCTGCTGCTGTTGATGCCACGGTTTATTCCAACGGGGAAGGAGACGGCCTTGCGGCGGATTTCTCGGGAACGGCGCTCACCGTGGTTATAATCGCTGCCGCAGTGCTTGGCTGCTTAGCAATCGTAAAAAACAAAAGACGTCCCGAAAAATTGCACAAAGAGCCTAAGCAGACCCCCAACTCAACCGAGGCGCCTACGGAGAAACAGCTTCAGATCGAGACAACGGAGCCACTAACCAGCTTGCTGAACGTTGCCTGTGAAAAAGGCGCGATAGCTGGGAAAAGGGTAATTTCATCCAATGCGATATATATCGGGCGCGATCCGTCGAAGTGCGGGCTCGTATTTCCGGCAAATACGCCGGGCATAAGCAAGGTACACTGCGTTGTGCGCCGGGAGAGCTTCGGCATAGTTATAGAGGATTTAGGCTCGACATACGGGACATTTCTTGAAAACGGAATGAAGATCGAGCCCAACAGCCCCCTTGCGGCGGGGAACAGATGTGAATTCTATTTAGGAAATATGGACACTAAGATAGTGGCGAAAATAGGGGAATAAAGCGCCGAAGCAGCAAGAGAAAAAGGAGAAAGCGAGCATGAAAAAAATATTGGCTATTTTAATAATAACTCTACTGACGATAACTCTTACCGGCTGTTTTGGGATAGTCAGAACGGCCTTGGAGAAGGAGATTTCAAAGAATGAAGAAATAAGTGAAAAGAAGGAAGAAGAAAACAGAACGGACGAAAAAGCGGCTGAAGCTCACGATGCCGAAGAGAGTGCGCCCAACGAGAACGATGAAAAAGCCATAGATGAGGAATATCAAAGCAAAATAGACGCTCTTCCAAGCGATGACGATGCGGGACGGAAGCAGCTGTTTGAGGAATGGCTGCATATAAGGTACCCGGGGGAGTACGATGAATACCAGCCGGCGGAAAAGGAGGCTGTAATTATAAATGACCTGCAAGATCTTACGATGTGGATGGAGTTTTGTGACCCTGCCGGCCTGAGCGATGAAGAAATGTTTGAGGCAGCGATAGGGTATTATCTGAACGGCGATAAAAACATATATATCGAGCGGTACGGCTTTGCGTATGAATATTATGATGACTATAATGACTGCGCCTCATATGTAAAAGAAACCACGATTGACGACTTGCTGTACGCAATATTTGGAAAGCGGATGAAAACGCCTAACGTAAGCCCGGATGAAGGCAACCCGTGCATAGACGGAGTATATAAGATGAGCTGCGGCGACTTTGGAGATGCATATTTTAGTATTGGCGAGTGTTACAAACTGAATGATGACACGCTGTACATTGTATTTATCGGAAAGGACGCTGCTGAAGAAAAAGATTATGATGATGTAACGGGTATGGTAGTAAAATATAATACTGAATCGCCGTTCGGGTTTAACGTTATTGCCAGAAGAGGCTTTGACTGGCAACGATAAAAACAGTAAAGCCGTAGGCTCAAGGAGGACAATTATGAAAAAAATTGCTATCTTATTGATATCCCTGATGCTATTCACCTCCGGCTGCGCGGTAATGACCGCCGCAGCGCCGGAGCCGACGCCCGCGCCGCCGACGGTGGAGGAGCTGCTTGCCGATGCGCTGAAATACTACAACGCGGGCAACTATGAAGAAGCCATACTGCTGTATGAGGCGGCTATCGAGATAGAGCCGCGCAACTTCGATGCGACGGTGGGCTTAGGAAAGGCTTACCGCAGCACGGGAAACAACGGACAGGCCGTGGAGACGCTTAAGGCGGCGTATGAGCTTAACGATTCACCCGACGTGGCATTTGAGCTGGGCTGCGCGTACATCGCCAATGGGCAGTATACAGACGCGGAGAGACTTGCGTCTGAGCTTTGGAAGGACGGCGAGGGGGACGACAAGGCAGGTACCGTACTGCTGCTGAGCCTCGCGGCGCAGGAAAAGACCGAAGAAGCGATAGAGATGCTTAACAACGAGAAGCTGGCGGAATATCTTAAAACAGCCAACATAGGCGACTGCATATATGCGGGAAGCTATGGCGAAAACGGCAAACGCGCCGGTCACGGCGTAGGCCTGTATCCCGGTGGCTATATTTACATCGGAGAATACAAGAACGGCGTGAGGTGCGGGCAGGGTGCGTGGTACTATGCTTCTGGGGATACAAAATGGTGCTTTACCGGCGAATGGGCAAATGACGCGCCTAACGGGTATGGGACAAACAGGCATGGGACAAGCTACCAAGGTCCATGGTCATGGGTACACTCGGGTGAATATATCGACGGGCTGGAAAACGGCGCACGCGTAAGGGAATCGGAAGAAAACGGGGTTATTTTCCGATATACGGCAGACAAGGGGAAAGTACCGATAATTGGAGTTAAAGAACATAAGGGCGAAAATCATACGGATTATGTAATAGCATACGCTGAAGGCTCAAAAAAGGTTTCGCTTAATCTTCATAGTGAAAACGAGCTTTTAGGCATCAGCCCTTGGGATATCGATGCTGATTAACGAATATATGGGGGAAGCAATTAAGCGCAGAGATATGACCGCCCTGGCGGAGCATAGAAGGCTGCTGCAAAGGAGCCCTCGGCTGCATTACCTCTTTTTCGAACTTACCGATAGCTGCAATATGCGGTGCCTTCACTGCGGGAGCAGCTGCGGCGAAGGGCAAGCAAGATTCTTGTCCGAGGACAAAGTAAAAGAGGTGCTTGAATGCACGGCAAAGGCATATCAGGCGGAGCGTATTATGGTGTGCTTTACCGGCGGCGAGCCTATGCTGCATCCACGTTTTTTTGAAATGGCGGAATACGCTTCGAGATTGGGGTTCGTTGTCGGACTTACCACGAACGGCACACTAATCACGGGCGACACAGCCGAAAGGATAGTGCGAAGCGGCATACGCTCCGTGTCGGTCAGCATGGATGGCGAAGAACACAGCCACGATATGCTGAGAGCTGTGCCGGGGGCCTTTGAACGCGCGGCTTCGGGTATACGCGAGCTTACGGAGTATTCGCGCGGGAAGGTGTCGGTGCAGATAACCACCGTTTTTCACAAAATGAACCTTGATAAGTTTAATGACATGCTTGGACTGGCTGAAAAATTGGGCGTATCGGCATGGCGGCCGATAAACATAGAGCCTATCGGCAGGGCACTGGAGCACCCGGAGCTGTTATTGGATAATGATGACTATGTAAGGCTGTTGAAAATGATAAAAGATGTGCGCCATGATCCGCAGATAGCCATGAATGTTACATACGGATGCTCTCACTACTTAACGCCGGAATATGAAAGTGAGGTAAGGGACGCGTACTTTATCTGCGGCGCGGGTATCATGGTTGCCGGAATACTTGTAAACGGCGATATATACGGCTGTCTGGATATAGAGCGCCGACCGGAGCTGGTTCAGGGAAACATATACAGAGATGATTTTGTTCAGGTGTGGGAAAAGGGTTTTGCCCCATACCGTGAGGACAGGAGCGCAAGGTGCAGCGCCTGTGCAGAGTGCTCGGAGCGGCTGTTTTGCGAAGGAGACTCCATGCATACATGGGATTTTGACGCGAACGAGCCTCGTATTTGCGTAAAGGAAATATTGCGGAAAGAAGGAAATAATTCTAACCATGAACCATAATATATGCAGAAATTGCGGATCGGAAATAGCAGAGCAGGACAAGTATTGCCGGGTATGCGGGACACAAAAGGAAGCAAACGCATTTACGGCGGATGAAAACATGATAAATACCATTTATGGGGCAATGCCTATCAAAAGAAAACGAATATGCGGCGTATGCGGCTATTCTTGGGTAGTGTGCAATCTGGCGGACAGCAGGGAATATTGTCCGCGCTGCGGGGGAAAAACGCGCTTTTGTGACGAGTTGGGTAAGGGACGTATTGATTAAGCGGAGGTGCGGAGAATGAGATTATTGCTGGAATCGGAAAGCGTTTCAAAAGCGCTGGGGCTGGCAGCTGCAGCACATAAGGGGCAGGTCGATAAGGCGGGCGAGGATTACATCAAGCATCCGATAGCGGTCGCAGAGCAGCTGTACACCGAGGACGAGCAAACGGCGGCACTGCTGCATGATATAGTAGAGGACACGCCTGTTACGCTTGAGGATCTTGCCAATGCGGGATTTTCGGGCAGGGTGCTCCATGCGGTCTGCTGCCTGACCCATAAATACGGCGAGACCCGTGAGGCATATATTTCCAGGATCGCAGAGGATCCTCTTGCTGTAAGGGTGAAGCTCGCCGATCTTACGCATAATTCCGACCTGAGCAGGATGCCGGCTCCTTCGGCGAAAGACTATGCAAGGGCGGAGCGATATGCAAAGGAAGCAGCTTTTCTTATGAAAGCGAATAAACAGGGCGGCGTCTCTTTGGAGGAACGATAAAAAGCCGGCTGTTTGTCGTTTTGCAGGCGACCAGCTATGGGCTTATTTGGGCTATACTGATGCTAACAAAGGACAAGGAGGCAGATAAATATGTACGGCGCAATTTTAGGCGATATGATAGGGGCACCATACGAGTTTGACAGGGGCAATAAGACGAAGGATTTCACGCTGTTTACAGGCGGCAGCAATTTTACGGACGATACCGTAATGACGATAGCCGTGGCTGAGGCGCTTCTGAATGCGGAGGGCAAGGGGGAAGCGGAGGTAAAAGCCCTTGTTATAGAATCCATGCAGAAGTGGGGCAGGAAGTATCCGAACGCCGGATATGGCGGACGCTTCATAGGCTGGCTGTGGGAAGCCGACCCTAAGCCCTACGGCAGCTACGGGAACGGTTCCGCAATGAGGGTCGCGGCTGCCGGATGGCTGTATGACACTATCGAAAGGACGAGGGAGATGGCAAGGCTTACGGCTGAGGTCACGCACGACCACCCGGAGGGCATCAAGGGCGCAGAGGCGACAGCAAGCGCGATATTCCTTGCCCGCACCGGCAGCGGCAAGGAAGAGATCAGGCGCTATATCGTCAGGGAGTTCGGATATGACCTTTCCCGCACCTGCGATGAAATAAGGCCGGCGTATCGCCATGTGGAAAGCTGTCAGGAGACGGTGCCGGAGGCGATAACCGCGTTTCTTGAAGGGAACGGCCTTGAGAATGTGATCAGGACGGCGGTTTCCCTCGGCGGCGACTGCGACACATTGACCTGCATCGCCGGCAGCATTGCCGAGGCATTTTACGGGGTCCCCACCGGCCTGGAGGCGGAGTGCAAAGCCCGCCTGCCGGAAGAAATGCTGGAGGTTCTGAGGCGGTTTGACATTGCGAGAGGCAAAGCGGGGAAACGCTGATTACCGTGCTTGAAGCCATAAGGCAGAGGAGCCATGAGGACGGGTATTTCATGATACCGGTCATTCCGCCCGAGGCTATGATAAAAATGTTTGATATCGAGCATATAAAGGTCGGCGATACTATCACCTGCGAAGAGGATATGCGCTTCAAACTGCATCATATACAGCTGAAGGACGGAAAGCAGTGGCTCGTCGCTTTTACGTCGCAGGCGGAATTTGAAAAGGGGGCTGCCGTCTCGACCATTTCCAATCCCATAAGTGAAACGCTGAAGGGGTGCAGGAATATGCCGGAGGAAGGCATAATCATCAACCCCTGGGGCGGCAGGCCGTTCTTCCTGCACAAAGTCCTTATAGGGCTAATACTGGACGCAGATATACCCGAGATTTGATGAACTGCTATAATACGCAGGTCATCAAAGAAGAAATATAGGATATGTGCAGTGCGCTTGTCGGTTTAAAGTAAGCGAGAGCAGATACATTGCACAGGTGCTTCTACCCAAATATTCATTCGCTAAGCCTATATGAAAACGTTTGGCTGGCGGCACGGGGAACCTGTGCCGCCATGGTATCAGATTGCATAATTTAACGTAATAAAGAAGGTGTGCTGTCTGACTGCAGAGGATAGCTGCACTCCATAATAAGCGGGCATATTGTTTTGCCCGCTTTTTGATCGCTGCTGTGCATCGGTGCTATATGCTCAAATATTACACCACGCAGCATGACATGCCGCAAATTATCCAGCGGCAAAAGCTGCTTTGCCGCTCCGCAGCCGGTATACGCCCGATAGGGACAGGTAATTGTCCGGCTTCCGTAGCGGGTTTTCCATGCGCTGCAATTCGATAAAGGAAAGGCAGTCAATGGCACTTTCAAACAGAAATAGCCTGTGGGAACGCTCCTATGATGGTAAGCGGAAGGAATACCGCTTATCGCTGCCCTCAACCTCCCGCAAAAACGTGGGAGGAAGGGTCGGTGCTTCGGAGCATTGCGTAGCGGGGAACGGCGTCCTTATCAAAGCAAACGAATAGGCAGCTTTGCCGTCTGCCCGCATATACCAAGCCCATATTGAAATACATACTGAGCAAGTCTTTCGATAACCCCCGTAACCCCCGTCCCGTAAAATATGCGTTAAAGAGGAGCGGCAGTAAAAATGACGTCAGGAAAAACGCGCCGGTCTGCCGGGGCAATGACGCCCGCTGCATCTTCGCGTCTGCCCTCAGGCTGTATAGTACGGCAAAGCACCTGCGCTCATGGTCCAGTGTGGACAGTGTTTTGAAGGACAGGATCGCAAGCGCAATGCACACAAACACAGGGGACACATACAGCATTCCGATGATCAGCGTTCCGGCGGTGGAATTGTCGTACAGGCGGTAGTCCTCCTGGATGGCGAAATCACACTGGTCTTCCGGACAATACTCTGTTTCCTGAACGTAAATCAGATCCTTCAGCATTGCCGTAGCGTCGGGATGCCGGTTTTCGGCGTGTAGGCGGCGCATATGTCCGAAACAGGCATGTCTGTCACCGCTTCATCAGGAACCACATAATACATCCACGCCCGCTGGGCAAAATCCGGGTAAAAGGTTCTGCTCCCCGCCCAGAAACATGTTTTCCAATTCAGCATCAGAGCTTTGTTGGAGAGATCCGTATCGCAGATCTCTTGAACTGGCGCGATCATAAGATGTTGATTTTCCAATGTGACCGGATCATAGCCACAGTCGGTCAGCAGGGTGTTGAACTGGCTCAGGGGCATGAATTTGTCTGTCCAGCCTATTTCCACGTATCCCGGGATGCTGCTGCAAAGGGTGGTTTCTCCCGGGGAATAGAGTTTATAGTCGATCTGCTCAGTGATTGGGCTGTATTGCTCTATAATTTCTCTGCCATCCTTCATGGAGACACCCTGCTCCTCGGGCAAATCGAACATAGACATCACATCATAAGGACAGTCTTTTTTGACAGAGTGTTCCGAGTAAATCTTTTCTCCAAAAGCGACATTAGACATGGCAACGGCGAACATCAGCAGGGTGGAGAGCGCACCAAGTTTTGGCATCAAAAAGAAGTCTGTTCCTTTTTGACTCAGCAGTTCTGTAAAGCGCCATATTCAGAATCTTGCCGTTTTTTACAGCATTGTTTTTCATGGTACCCGCATAGCAGAATCCGGCTTTCTCCAATGCTCGCCGTATGCTTATTCTTTTTCATGGTCTGTCTCAATTCTTTTTTGTATTTCAGAAAAGAATGGTCGATGGGAAGTCCGGCAATCTGCTGGATTTCGGCAAAGGTCAGCTTGAAGCCGTCTATGCCCTTTTCTTTGATCCACACCCACAAAGCGTCGTATTTACTCATGGAATCACCGTGCTTCCGGCTGATAGAGCCTGAAAAACTGCCGAATATGCTTGCCTATCAGCTCCATGACCTCTACTTCACGATCCGGTTCCCGGTCGCAGAGGTTGATCCATATGGAAATGGGCAGACACAGCTGGGCTGCCATGATCTCGGGATCATCTTCCCTCAGAACTCCCTGCCGAATCAGATACTTAATAAGCCCGGTGAAGTATTGCATCACGTCCGAATAATTCTGTCTGGTTTGCAGCTTCGCCAGTTCCGGATTTTGAAACTGCTCTATCACCAGCATTTTACGCGCCTTGCTGATATGAGGATCATGGAGGATGTAACGGATCTGCCCCTGAATCATTTGCGCTGCCGCATCAGGCGTCAGCGCCTATTTATCCTCTGTATCGGCGAATTTATCCCAATTCGCCCTTGCAAAAATGGAATGTTCCTCATACTGATCCAAAACATCCTTCACAAGCGCGTCCAGAATCGCCTGCTTGCTCTCAAAATGGCTGTAAAGCGATGCCTTGCGAATGCCGACGACGCCTGCAATCTGAGAGATAGATGTGGCTTCAAAGCCCTGCACGGAGAACAGATCCAGCGATGCTTCCAGAATCTCCTGTTTTGTGTTGCCTCGATCCATAACGAAACCTCCTTCGCTGCAACCAGAATTTTCTATCCACTGTGTTTTTCATATCGTCTACCTCGGGAACATAGCGGGAGCCGTCTGTGGGGAACAGATTTGGAAACAGTCTGCTGCGTTATTTAGTTATATTATAATAGAAGCCTTCTTTAGCGTTTCCGGAACTTGCAACAAATATGCTACAATAAAGGGGTATGCACAACGAAAGTGCATACCCCTTTGTTAGCAATCCTTGTCAGGAAGCTGCCATACACAACCCGTTTTATGGACAGCTATCTCAACTGACATCTTTTAATGCGCAATTATTTGCCGAAGTTCTCGATAATCTCTACGATCTCGGTGCCGATGCGCTTCTGGGCTTCCTTGGTAGCTGCACCGATATGGGGGGTGCAGGATACCATGGGATGGCTGTACAGGGCCTTGTTGGTAGCGGGCTCGTTTGCGTAAACATCCAGACCGGCGCTGCGTACCTTGCCGCTCTCAAGGGCTGCGAGCAGGGCGGCCTCGTCCACATTGGTGCCGCGGCTGGTGTTGATAATGGTTACGCCGTCCTTCATCTTGGCGATGGTCTCGGCATTGATGAGGGCGCCGCCGTCTACGGCGGGGGCATGTACGGAGATGAAGTCGGATTTGGCAAGCAGCTCGTCAAGCTCTACGTAGGGAATCCCCAGCTTCTCTTCGATTCCGGGAATATGGAATATATCCTCAGCGATTACGTTCATGCCGATGGCCTTGGCCATTACGCCGAGATGCTGGCCGATGCGGCCGAAGCCTACGATGCCGAGGGTCTTGCCCTGAAGCTCGATGCCCTTGCCGTAGGCCTTCTTTTCCCACTTATCCTCACGCATGGTGTGACCGGCGATGGAGACAAAGCGGGCGCAGGCGAACATATGGGCCATAGCCAGCTCCGCAACGGACTGGGAGGATGCGCGGGGGGTGTTCTTTACGGTGATGCCGGCTGCTTCCGCGTACTTGACGTCGATATTGTCAACGCCAACGCCGCCGCGGATGATCAGCTTCAGCTTGCCGCCCTTGGCTTCGTCGATGTGGTTGGCGCGTACCTTAGTAGCGCTGCGGACTACTACGGCGTCAAACTCCTTCAGCGCTGCACCAAGCTCCTCGGGGGCATAGAACTGTTCAACGACCTCGTGACCGTTATCCTTGAGGGTCTGGAGGGCGTCCTTATCCATTCCGTCAGTTACCAATATGCGCATGATATTCTCTCCTTTATAAAATTACTTCTTGTAGTTAGCTTCGAACTCGGACAGGAACCTGACCAGAGCCTCGACTCCCTCCTTGGGCATTGCGTTGTAGATGGAGGCACGGAGACCGCCGACGCTCTTGTGGCCCTTCAGGTTGTCAAAGCCGGCTGCCTTGGTGGCGGCCACTACTTCGGCGTCAAGCTCTGCGCTCTCGGTCACGAAGGGTATGTTCATCAGGGAGCGGAACTCCTTGTCAACGGTGCCGTTGAACATTTTGGACTGGTCGAGGAAGTCGTACATGACCTTCGCCTTGTCGATATTGCGCTGGTTCATGACCTCAAGGCCGCCTATCCTCTTAAGATACTTAAAGACCTGACCGCATACGTAGATGCTCCAGCAGTTGGGGGTATTGTACATGGAGCCGTTGTTGGCATGGGTGGAATATGCACAGTAGGTGGGTACCCATACGGGCAGCTCGGAAGCATCGCGGATAAGATCCTCGCGCACGATGCAGATTACCATACCGGCGGGGCCGATGTTCTTCTGTACGCCGCCGTAGATCATGCCGTAATCGGACACGTTGCAGGGCTTGGAGAGGAACATGGAGGACTGGTCGGATACCAGAATCTTGCCCTTGGTGTTGGGCAGCTTCTGCCAGGTCACGCCGTGGATGGTCTCGTTTTCGCAGATATAGACGTAATCGGCGTTATCGGGGATATCCAGATTGCTGCAATCGGGTACATAGGCGTAGTTCCTGTCCTTGCTGGAGGCCACTACATGCACATCGCCGTACTTTTTGGCTTCGTTGATGGCTTTTTTGCTCCATGCGCCGGTCTCGACATAGCAGGCTACGCCGTTCTTCATCAGGTTCATGGGGATCATAGCAAACTGGAGCGTAGCGCCGCCCTGTATGAACATCACCTTGTAGTTGTCGGGAATGTTCATCAGGTCACGGAGATCCTGCTCGGCTTCGTCGATTATTTTCTGGAAAACCTTTGAGCGATGGCTCATCTCCATTACGCACATACCGGAACCCTCATAGTTCATGAGGTTATCGCGGACGCTTTCCAGCACTTCTTCGGGAAGAATGGAGGGACCGGCAGAGAAATTGTAGATACGATCGTACTTCATTAGGCATCTCCTTGTTTGTTTATATTGTTTTGGTTTATAAGATAAAAAATTGTGTAAGGGTGAAATTTCTGCTGTTTTCCGGCTACCATCAGTTGACAAGAGCACACAAGCCCTAAAGGCTTGTTTTGGTACGCTCCTGCGTTCTCGTCGCTTGTATTACATCCAGTAGTACTGCGCTCCTCGGCCTTGGATCGCCCTCAAAACAAGCTCTTTAGGGTCTTCGAGTTTTAGAAGCCAAAGAGTATGGCAGAACAAGGAGGACGAGTGCAGAAATACTGGTTGTATTTCAAATGAGGACGACACAGTTATGCCGTGCTGTTTGGCTTCTAAAACCTTGTGTGTCCTTGTCAACTGATGGTATTTTCACTCCATTAAATTATACACCGGCGGCAAACCTAAAGCAACTTAAATAACGCCAAAAATTTTGAGGCGCGCCTAAAAAAATAAAGCACTATGGGCATTTATATTGACACGGCCGCACGGATAATATATCCTTGTTCTGTATAGTAAATAGGCCGTTTATGCGGCATTATTAGAAAGGAAGCAGTTATAAATGGGCAAGTTTGTAGTAAAGGCCACCAAGACGGGTTTTGTATTCAATCTTAAGGCGGGAAACGGCGAGGTGATAGCCACTTCCGAGAGTTACAAAAGCAAGGACACATGCCTCAACGGCATAGAAAGCGTACGCAAGTGCTGTGAAGGCGGCATAGAGGACCAGACGGTGGAAGGCTTTGAGAAGCTTACCCATCCCAAGTTTGAAGTATATGCCGACAAGGCCGGCGAGTTCCGTTTCCGCCTCAAGGCGAGAAACGGCGAGATAATAGCCGTATCCGAGGGCTACAAAGCAAAAGCTTCCTGCATGAACGGCATAGAGAGCGTAAAGAAGAACGCCCCCGAAGCCCAGATAGTAGAAGTTGAGGATAAGTAAAAGCGCAAATAATAAAAGGGCGGCTGGTGAGCCGCCCTTTTTTATTAGCAGAGTTTCGTGCCGCAATTGCCGCAGAAGCGGGAGCCGTCTGTTACCGATGCGCCGCACATAGGGCATAAGGTGACTGAGCCGGAAACGGAGCGGGCGGCGTTTACGAATTCGCCGTACAGTTCCTTGGACTGGAGCTTGATCTGTGCCTTTGCCTCGGCTTCCTCGGCAGCTTCGTTTTCTGCCTCCCTTGCTGCGGCCTTTATGCTGTTTATCTCGGCCTTGTTGGCCTTTATCTCTGTATATGCCGCCTGGATCTTTTTACATATTTCCGTAGCGTCGCCGTCCAGTATTACCCCAGCGGCGTATTTGCCGTAAAAGTATTCGCCCAGCTGCTGCTTCAGCTCTTCAATGTCGTCCTCGCTGCTGCGTATCAGAGCGTTGAGCTTGCTCACCTCCAGCATGTTTCCGGTCCTGCCGGATACGTTGCGGGCGATGCTGCCCAATTTGTTGAGTATAGCCATATCTTGCCTCCCGGAGGATAAATAAAATACCAAGTCAATTATGCCACATAACGGCCGGATATGCAATCGGGAGGAATGTGACCTTTTTGTATGGAAAAGGCACATAAAATTGATTATTGGCGAAAAAGGATAAATACAATATAATATAATATGCTGGACTTTACTATCGGAGGAATCTATGCTTTCCAAAAGATTCAAAACTGCGCTGCTTGCAGCAATGGCCGTGCTGATGCTGCTGCCCGGCGCCGCTTTTGCACGGGACGAAATGCAGAATAATGACCCGAACAAGTATTATATAGTGCTGGATACCACCAACCAGGTGGTGACGGTATATCAGAAGGACGACGACGGCGAGTACACGAGGATCGTGCGCCGCTTTGTCTGCACCACCGGCAAGACGCAGCCCAAGGGGGACGAGCCCGCATCGCCCACCCCCAGCGGCACGTGGAAGATAGGCGGAAGAGAGCGCTTCGGAAAGTTCGCGGCCTTCAATAATGAGTATGCCAGATACTGGACACAGATAGTAGGCGGCGTATATTTCCATTCCATAATGTTCTCATCGAGGGACACGTCTACGCTGAAAAAATTCGCCTTCAACAACCTTGGCACAAACGGCTCCCACGGCTGCGTGCGGCTTTACGTGGAGGACGCAAAGTGGTTATACTACAACGCACCTTTCGGGACTACGGTAAAGGTGACGGCAGGCAAGGCAAAGAGCGGCCTGGCTTCCTCACTCAAGACGGATATGAAATTTGAGGAGTACAGGGATTTTCAGACTAATATATACGACAATGAGCCCCTCGAGGACCGCAAGGCATGGATAACTGTGGACGGGGCGCAGATGCGTACCGGCAACGGCACCAACGACAAGCTCATAAAGACACTCAGGAGGGATACCGAGCTTACCGTATTGCAGGAGGGCGACCCATGGGTCAAGGTAACGGCGGACGGACGGGAGGGTTATGTGCGCCGCTGCTTTATAACCTACGAGAAGGGTGTGATGCAGTCCATACCAGATGGCTATTATGTCGCTGGTACACAGTATCTTTATGCCGAACCAAACGCCAAGGCCGATAAGATATACAAGGTTGCCCGCCACAGCACGATAGCGATGCTGGAGGAAGGCTTGGGCGAGGACGGCAAATGGGCCAGGGTCAACTACTGGGGAACAGAAGGCTATATGCTGCGCAAGAGCATAAAGGAAGGCTGGGCCACCGTGTATGACAGCGACGGCACGGAGGGGACAGAAAAATGAAAAAGGGCACGTGGATAGCCATAATTTCCGTTGCGGCACTTTCGGTACTCATAGCTATAAGTCTCATGCAGATGAGTCCCAACCCCGCCATAAGCGATAAGATGAACCAGAGCATAGCCAAGATAAAGGTGCGCTACGCCATGGTAAACGCCAGCGAAGAGTTTCAGGAGATAGTTGAAGAAGCTGCAGGCGACGATTTTGAGCAGACCGAGATACCTGAGAAGACACCGGAGCCCACACCGGAACCAATAGGGGAAAATGTACAGGTGACCAGCTCCAACGCTACCCCGGAGCCGGAGCTTACTCAAGAGCAGAAAAACATGGAGGCGGCAAAGGAAGGCGTATCGCTGGTATATATGCCTCAGCCCGGCGACGTACCGGAAATATCCGGCCCGGCGGTAATATTGACGGACAAGCCGCATATAATACCCGAAAATACCTCTGGCGTCACCTTCGACGGCGATGCTGTGGCAATGGCTTCATGGGAGGTGCTGTACAGCTATCCGTCACACTGCTTTCCGGTGCGCACACTGTCTCTGTTTGCGAGCGATAACGAAGCTGGATACAAGATACAGCAGGAGATGGTAGCCGAAGGAAAATTGCAGGATAAGGGCACGTATTTTTTCGGCACCGGCATGGGAACACCGGAAAAATGGACGGAAAGGGCGCTGGCGGAAATACCCGTAGGTCTTTTGGATACCATATACGCTGAGAATGCGGAGCTTGCCAAGGCGGCTTATGCGGCGCTCAAGGCGGCTAACCGCAACGACTCCGTGGAGGTGATATGCGCGGAGCTTACCGAGGAATTGGTATCCCTCATGATAGAGGATCACTGGCTCATGGGAGCCTGCGTGGGCGTGAACATGAACGAGGCTGCAGAGGATATGCTGAAGCTTGCGGAGCAGCTTACCACAACGGGCGCGGTTTCGGTGATAAACCTTGAGATCGGCGCCATATGCTCTGAAGACGTCATGGAGCTTTATCAGTCCGGCGTTACGGAGCCTGCGGAGATAATAAAGCAGCTATTGAACAGATAAAATACTCGTAAATAAAGAAAGGAACGCAATATGAATAAGATCGATGAGCTTTCTGTAAAAAGCATACGCTTTCTGGCGGCGGAGGCCGTTGAGAAGGCAAAGAGCGGCCACCCCGGCCTTGCCATCGACGCTGCGCCCATGGCGTACACACTGTGGAAGCAGATGAAGCATAACCCAAAGGATCCTGAGTGGCAGGGCAGGGACAGGTTTGTGCTCAGCGCTGGCCACGCTTCCGTGCTGGAGTATTCTCTGCTGCATCTCTTTGGCTACGGACTGACTATCGAGGATTTAAAGAACTTCCGCCAGTGGGGCAGCCTTACCCCCGGTCACCCGGAGTACCGCCACACCAAGGGCGTTGAAACTACCAGCGGCCCTCTTGGGCAGGGCATCGCCATAGCGGTAGGCATGGCCATGGCAGAAAGCCGGCTTGCCGCCCACTTCAACCGCGACGGCTACAAGGTAGTTGACAATTACACCTACGCCCTTTGCGGCGACGGCTGCCTTCAGGAAGGCGTTGCCTCCGAGGCCGCTTCCATGGCAGGCACCATGGGCCTCGGCAAGCTGATACTGATCTACGACCGCAACCATATAACCATAGAGGGCCGCATAGAGTCCACCTTTGGCGAGAACGTGAAGGCGAGGTTTGAGGCTTACGGCTGGCAGGTACAGGAGGTAGCCTCCGGCGAGGATATGGACGCTATACAGGCCGCTCTCGACAATGCTAAGGCGGACACCGAACATCCCTCTCTCATAATCGTGAACACCGAGATAGGCTATGGCACAGCTAAGCAGGGCAAGGCCAGCGCCCATGGCGAGCCTCTGGGGGAGGAAGCCCTCAAGTCCATGCGGGAGTTTTATCAGTGGGATTATGCGCCCTTTGAGGTACCCGGCGAGGTGTATGCGCACTTTGAGGAGCTGGGCCGGGACTACGCAAAGACTGAGGAAGAGTACAACAGGATGTTCGAGGGCTACAAGGCCGCGTACCCCGAGCTGTATGCCGAGTGGGTGAGGTGGCATGACGGCAGCCTGCCGGAGGAGTTCATAAACGATCCCAGGCTGACCGCCGCCGAAAAGCCCATGGCCACCCGCGCCATCAGCGGCGAGATACTCAACCTTGCGGCAGAATACATGCACAACCTCTTTGGCGGCAGCGCCGATCTGGCCCCCTCGAACAAGAGTGAGCTAAAGGGCAAGCCCTATTATTCCAAGAACGACAGGGACGGCTCGAACGTACACTTCGGCATACGCGAATTTGCCATGGCGGCGGCCTGCAACGGCATAATGCTCTACGGCGGGCTGCGCCCCTACTGCGCCACCTTTATGGTATTCTCGGATTACCTCAAGCCCGCAATGCGCATGGCGGCCCTCATGAAGCTGCCTGTGCTGTACATACTTACCCACGACAGCATAGGCGTAGGCGAGGACGGCCCTACCCATCAGCCTATTGAGCACCTTGCCTCCATAAGGGCTATACCCGATACCAACCTGTTCCGCCCCGCGGACAAGAAGGAAACCGCCGCGGCGTACATCGCGGCACTCTCCGGCACACTGCCCACCGCCCTGGCGCTCACCCGCCAGAACCTGCCCCAGCTTGAGGAGACCGACGTAAGCAAGGCCATGCTGGGCGGCTACATACTGCGCGGCAGCGAAAAGCCCGACGTGATACTCATGGCTAGCGGCTCCGAGGTGGAGCTAGCCATGAAGGCGGCAGACGAGCTTGAGGCCAAGGGCAAAAAAGTTCGCGTGGTATCAATGCCCTGCACTGATATATTCGACAGGCAGAGCGCGGAGTATAAGGAGAGCGTGCTGCCCGGCTCGGTAAGGGCGAGAGTGGCTATAGAAGCGGGCTGTGCCATGAGCTGGTACAAATATATCGGGCTGGACGGCGAGACAGTCACCATAGACCACTTTGGCGCCTCCGCGCCTGCGGGCATACTCTTTAAGGAGTTCGGCTTCACGGTAGAAAACGTAGTAGCCGCAGCCGAAAGGGCGATGAGCAAGTAAGACGTATATGATAGATACGCTTCTTATCGATCTGGACAACACCATACTGGATTTTAACAAGGCCGAGGGCCCTGCGCTTGCGGGCGCCCTCAGGGCCATGGGCATTGAGCCTACGGAAGAGCTTCTCAGCCGCTACAGCGTGATAAACCTAGCCCACTGGAAGTGCCTTGAAAAGGGGCAGATCACTATGGCGGAGGTGAAGGTCAGCCGCTTCAGGCAGCTCTTTGACGAGTTCGGAATAACCGTATCCCCTGCGGAGACCGCCAAGGTATACGAGGGGCTGCTGGCGATAGGCCACTATTTCGTAGATGGGGCAGAGGATATGCTCAAGGAGCTTCACGGCAGATACAGGCTTTACCTTGCCTCAAACGGCATAGCAAAGGTGCAGCACAGCCGCATAGACAGCGCCGGAATAGAAAAATACTTTGACGGCATGTTTATTTCCGAGGAAATAGGAGGCCGCAAGCCTGAACCGGAGTACTTTGAAAAGTGCTTTGAAAGGATCCCCAACTTCCACAAAACGCATACCGCCATACTGGGCGACAGCCTTTCGGCCGATATGCAGGGCGGCAAAAATGCCGGCATAACCACCATATGGTTCAACCGCGACGATATGCCTGACGAGGAGGACGTGCGCCCGGACTATGAGATAAGGTCGCTTTACGAGCTCCCACCCCTGCTGAAAAGGATATAGGCTCAAGTATAGAGTATGTAAAAAGGATATGCGGCGCAAAAAGGGGCTTTATCGGTTTGGTAAAAAGGAAATTACCGCTTCATCATCACTTCGTACTCTTTGGTTCCTTCCACGGGCTTCCTCATTCCTGTAAGATGAAAACCATGTTTTTCATAGAAGCGTATCGCTTCATTATTTTTCTCAAGCGTCCAAAGGAAGGTGATCGGATAGTTGTTCTTTGCAAATTCGATCAAAGATGATCCGATCCCCTGATTCTGAAAGAAATAGTCCACATACAGTTCGACAATTTCGCTTTTTTCAATGCGGATCAGTCCCTTGACGATCCCGTCATCATAAACGAGTATGCTTTCAAGAGCATCAGATGCACCATATTGCTCTGAAACGGCAAGGATCTGCAGCTTTCCAAAGCAGTAAGCATCATCCTTAAAGATGGGACGGTATTTTATCCTCTTATCAAAAACAAGTATCTCAGCGATTCTTGATATATCCTTTTTTTCGGCTTTTCTTATCATTTCTCTTTCCATACAAATTCTCTGCACTAAATACCGATCTACCGTTCTGTTTGCGCGTTCAAATTATACCATAAGACCTGTGGACGATCCTGCCGTAGCCTTTGTGAGCGATGAGAAAAGCCCGAACAGCTTTCTGCCCGGGCTTCCTCGCTCGATCATAAATCGATTCCGTTTTTATGACCGCTTACAGCGTCTCTATGGGGTCGAGGAACTCCCTGCGCCTCGCCTCGAATTCGGAGGCGTAGTAGGCGTCGTTGCCCTTGTGCAGCTCGTGCAGGTAGGCGTGATGGTTGCTCAGTATCTCCTCGTTGTGGCGGCCCAGCAGGAACACCGCTATGCTGGAGCACTGGTCGGCGGCGCGGCCCATATGGGTCAGCACCTCTATGAACACCAGGCCCGCGCCTATGGTGCAGGAGCCGTTCTTTAGCCGCTCGATATGCCTGTCCTTAAGCGTTGCCACCATCTCGTCGATGACCTCCTCAAGAGGCTCTATGCGCCTTGCTATGGACTCGTCGCCGTTGGCGAAGGCCTCCACGGTGAGGTCGATTATCTCAGTAAGCGCGGAGGAGAGTATCTTCAGCTCCTTCTTTGCGGTCTCCGAGAAGGCATGTCCGTCCGCTACGAGGCGTGCGCTGAGGTCGTTTATGTTTGTTGCGTAATCGCCTATGCGCTCAAAGTCGGTGACGGCCTGAAGCAGCAGATTCAGCTCGTTGTTGTCCTCCGTGCTGTCGATATGATTGGAAAGCTTTATGAGGTAATTCTCTGCGGCGTCGGTAAAGCTGTCCAGCCTGTCCTCCACAGAGGATATCTTTGCGCTGCGTTCAGGATCGTAGGAGACCAGCTGATCTATGCTTCGGTTGAAGTTTTTGCGGGCGAGCCTGCCCATGCTGGCTTCAGCTATATTCACCTGATGAAGGGCAAGGGCGGGGGATATGAACAGCTTCTCGTCCAGGGTGCGCATTTCGGGATAGAAATCCTCCGTATCGTCCGGGGAGTCCTTTACGATTAGGGTAGTCAGCTTTACAAGCTGGTTTGTGAAGGGAAGCAGCGCCACCGCTGTCACCAGATTGAAAATGGTAGTAAAGTTTGCTATTCCGCCGCTGTTCATGGGCTTGCCCCATATGAAGTTCAGCGCCCCGGCGTGGTGCAGCAGGGGTATTGCCGCCATAAACAGCACCGTGCCGATGCAGTTGAATAATATGTGTGCAATGCCGGTGCGCTTGGCGTCCTTGTCTGTTCCTATGGAGCAGACAATGGCGGTAGTTATGCAGGTGCCAAGGTTGATGCCTATTATAAGGGGATACACGGTCTGGAAGGTGAAAGCGCCGGTAGATGAAAGCGCTTGAACCATACCTATCACGGCGGAAGAGCTCTGCACGATAAAGGTGGTTATAAGACCGGTAAGTATGCCAAGTATCGGCACATCGGAGAATTTCTGCAAAACATCCGTAAATGCCTGGGATTCGGACAGTGGCGATACAGCCTCCGTCATTCCCATAAGGCCGGTGAACAGTATGCCGAAGCCCATGAGCATCATGCCGATGCCCTTTGTTTTTTGGCTTTTGACGAATTTGAGGAATATTATGCCGCAAAGCACGGCGAGCGGAGCCAGCGTGGAGGGCTTGAATATCTCGATGAATGCCGCGCCGCTTGAGTTTATATCCATAAGGCGGATTATCTGCGCCGTGACGGTGGTGCCGATGTTCGCGCCCATGACTATGCTTATGGATTGGCGAAGGTTGAGTATCCCGGCGCTCAAAAGGCCCACGGTAAGCACTATTGTGGCGGTGGAGCTTTGTATGACGCTGGTTACGAGGGTGCCCGTGAGCATACCCAGCACCGCGCTGTGGGTGACCTTTTCCAGCATGCTTTTAAGGGCTTTGCTGGAGCTGCTTTTGAGGCCGTCCCCCATAATGTCCATTCCATATAAGAATATGGAGAGCCCGCCCAAAAGTGAAATTACAGAGAAAATACCCACTTTATAAATATCCTCCCTAAAAAGGTTTATTAACGCGTAAAAACAGTGGCTTTCGGCCCGGAAAAAATTGCCGGAACATGCGGAAATATTTTCGTAAATCAGCTATGCCGAACCGCCACCAAATACTACTTTACTGTTTTTTTCGCGAAAAGTAAAGCGAAACAATAAAGGCTGTGATATAATACTGCAAAAACAGCGGGTTTTACCAACCTGTAAGGAGAAATGCCCATGGAATGCGGCAAAAAGGGGACGGAAGGGCTTGGCGGCCACCTTATAGCGCTTGCCACCATATGCGTATGGGGCAGCACCTTTATATTCAGTAAAACGCTGCTCAGCGTATTTACGCCTGTGCAGATAATGCTGATGCGCTTTTTAGTGGCATATGCCGTGCTGTGGTGTATGTATCCAAAGACGGAAAAGACCACGGCCGTGGATAACCTCGGTATGTTTTTCATGTCGCTCTTTGCGGATACGGCGTATTTCCTTTGCGAAAACAATGCCCTCAGGTATACCCTTGCGTCAAACGTAAGCATACTCGTAGCCTCGGCGCCCATATGGACGGCTGTGCTGGCGCATTTCTTTACAAAAGGGAACAGGCTCAGGAGGAATACGGTGTACGGCTCGCTCATCGCCCTTGCGGGCGTGGCGCTGGTGGTGTTCAACGGGACAGTGGTGCTGAAATTCAATCCGCTGGGTGATATGCTGTCCATAGCCGCCGCCATATGCTGGGCGCTGTACTCCGTGATGATGACGCGCTATGTACACAGGTTTTCGAGCTTTTTCCTTATGCGCCGAATGACCTTTTTCGCAATACTGACCACTCTGCCGCTTGCATGCTTTACGGGGGAGCTGAATATGCCGCTGTATGAGCTCGCGGACCCGCAAAAGCTCTTCAGCATAGCGTTCCTCGGCATACTCGGCAGCGGGATAAGCTACACCACATGGAACATGGCGACCCGCAGGCTCGGCATAGTGAAGGTGAACACCTATATTTATGTAAACCCGTTTGTAACGCTTATAACGGGCGCACTGTTCCTGCATGAGCCCATAACGCTCATGAGCGTAATAGGCGCGCTGCTCATAATATGCGGCGTCATAATAGGTGTGCGGGAGCGAAGGAGCGCTTGAGTGCGGCGGCAGCGCCTGATATAATTATTTTAGAAAAATGTTCAAAAAAGCGCAACCATTTCGCCTGCCTGTACGTCTTATAGGCATAAGAGAATCGGAACCGGCATCAATCCCCACATAAGCTTACAACGGAGGTATTTATCATGATGAAAAGGTTAAGGATAACAGTATGTGCAGTGCTTGTACTCATGCTGCTTTCCGGCTGCGCTGCCTCGCAGTCCTCTATGAAGGCAACGACGGAGGAAAGCTATAACTACGCTTATGATACGGCTGCCGCCGAGGAGCCGGCCTACGAACCCGAAACCTCGATGACCACGGCAGAGTCTGAAAGCGCCGCCGGTGGCTTTGATGCAGGCGAGGCCGACCCAAACTACGGCAATCACAAGATAATCACCACATATTCCTTTGAGATGCGGACCGACGAGTTCGATAACCACTTCAAGCAGCTTCAGGACAAGGCGGCGCAGCTCGGCGGCTATGTGCAGTCCTCCAGCGTGAGCGGCACAAAGCCCGAGACGTACTCCGACTATGGCCGTACCGCCAACCTGGCGTTCCGCATTCCTACCGCCAAGGCCAAGGAATTCGTGGACTTTACCCAGGGTACCGGAGAGATAACCTACAGCAACTGCGATACCGAGGATATAACCCTCAACTACTTTGATACCGAGACCCGCCTGGGCGTGCTTCGGGATCAGCTTGACAGGCTCAAGGAAATAATGAAGACCACCGGCAATATGGAGGATCTGGTAGAGCTTGAAAAGGCCATATCCGAGACGACGCTCGAGATAGAGCAGTACACGACGCAGCTCCGCCGCTATGACGACCTGGTGGACTATACCACGGTCTATGTGACTATCAACGAGAACCGCCTCACCAAAGGCCCTGCCGCAAAGGAAGGCATGGGCGAGCGTATGTCCGCGGGGCTTTCGGAGAGCTTCGTGGCGGTAGGCGTATTCCTCGAGAACGCACTGGTAGCCATAGTATGCGCAATACCCGCGATACTGGTGATCGCGGTGCTGGCCGCGATAGTTGTGCTCGTAGTGAAGCTCATAAAGAAGGGGAAAGCCAGGAATGCCGTAAAGCGCGAGGCAAAGGCGCAGGAGCGGCGGGAACGCATGGAAAAGCTCAGCGCCAATAAGAAAGAAAATACCGAGAAAAAGGAGTAACGGTAAAAGTGACAATGAAAATGAATAAGAAAGTAAGGATAGCGGCAATAGTGCTCTGCATAGCAATGTTGGCCCTTTCGGCCGCTGCTTGCAAGAGCCAGGACCAGATAGAGGAGCAAAAGAATATAGTGGCATCGACTCAGAATACCGACGGATATTATGATACCAGAAGCACCGTAAGGGTGACCGGCACCGGCACCGTAAGTATAAAGCCGGATATTGCCGAGGTGGGCTTTACCGTAAGGGCCCAGGAAAAGGACGTATCCGAGGCGCAGCAGAATAACGCGAAGCTGATGGAGGCAGTGCTTGAAGTAATAAAGGCCAAGGGCATAGCGGAAGAGGATATCGAGACCGGCTATCTCAATATAAACGAGGTCAGGGATTACAGCAAGAATACCTCCAAGGTGGTGGGCTATGAGGTATACCACACCGTGAACGTCAAGGTCAGGGATATGGACGTGCTGGGCAGCCTTATAAGCGAGGCCGTCGCCGCCGGCGCGAGCGACGTATCCGGCCCCCAATACTCCATAGAGGATGACTCCGAGGCATACCTTCAGGCGCTTGGCATGGCGGTGGAGTCGGCGGGCGCAAAGGCCAGGGCAATAGCCGCCGGTGCGGGAGTGCGCCTGACAAACCTGCCCATCTCCATAGATGAAAACGGCGGCGCAGACAGCGCGGTGGTATACGACGATACCAATAGGACCCTAAAGGCGCAGGCTGCGGCGGAGCCCGCGGAGGACGCGTTGACCGAAGCGCAGACCGTAATGCCCACCATAAAGGTGACGGCCACGGTAGACGCCACATATCAGATAATGCGCTGACCACGGCAAAAGAAAAAAGCAGGCCCCGATTTTTTTCGGGGCTTTTGTAATGGGCAAAATAAAAATTAAAGGTTGAAACTTATCGTGCCGGTAGAGTAATATGAGAATATGGAAAATGTGAGCATTAAACAAGAAACACTCGAATTCAGGGAAGTAACCGTGGATATGCGGCGGGAGGTGGAGAGGTACACCAAAAGCGCCGGGCTCTTCAGCTCTGAATTTACCTTCACAAGCTACATGGTGTGGGGTGCAAGAGGAAAAATAACAATAGCCTTTGAGGACGGTGTGATGTACAGCCGCTGCAGCTTTCCCGGCGCGCCAATGTATATGATGGCGCCGGTATGCCTTGACCCGGCGGATTATGGCAGGGCCATAGTCAGGGCGGAGCAGTATATGGTGAATAATGGAGTAAAGCCCCTGTTCGTTGGCATAGCAGAGCAGTATGCGGAGCAGTTCCGAATGGCGGGCTTCGAGCTTGAGGAGGACAGGGACAACTTCGATTACGTCTATGATATGGAGGATCTCAGAGACCTGCCCGGCAAAAAATACCACGCGAAGCGCAATTTCATAAACCGCTTAGAGCAGAGCGAAAGCTTTGAGTTTGTGACGCTGGGGCCGGAGAATATTGGAGAGTGCATAGACCTGTACGAGCAGTGGGCCTCCAATAAGGACGAGAACGACTCTCTATCCATAGAATGGGAACTGGATGCCATACGCACCGCCCTTTCCAACATGATGGAGCTGGACCTTCTCTGCGGCGGAATAAGGATAAACGGCGAAATAAAGGCCTTTTCCGTGGCGGATAAGCCATGGAAGGATATGGCGGTGACTTACTTTGAAAAGGCTGAGGCGGAAGTGCCGGGCCTGTATCCGTTGATAAACCAGCAGATGGCGGCCAATCTTCTGAACGACGTGAAGTACATAAACCGTGAGGAGGACATGGGCCTGGAGGGGCTGCGCAAAGCGAAGCTTTCCTACCACCCATCGAAATTCATCAAAAAATACAGGGCGGCAAAGCGGCAGAATGAAATATAAAACTCTTGGGCAATTGTGACAATTTGCCCAACGGGGAATAAATACCTTGACGCAGGAAACCATTTTATATAAAATGGTTGGAGAGCAAAAATTGGCGGCCTTGCCGCAATAAAGATAAGGAAGGTAAATAATGGATACTCAGGTAGTAAGTGGCATTCAAGGCTTTATGAGCAACGGCGGTATGCTGATCATTCTCATGATTGCGCTTTTCGCAGTCATGATAATCCCCCAGCGCAAGAGGGAAAAGAAGATAAAGGACATGCTGGCTAATCTCAAGCCCGGCGACCGTGTACGTACGATCGGCGGCATCTACGGCACAATCACTGCCATAAAGGACGACGTTGTGACTATCTCCGTTGGTCCCGACAAGGTACGTCTGGTATTCATTCGCGGCGCCATAGCCTCCGTAGAGGATTCTCCCGTAGAGAACACCATAGAGGATCAGGCAAACTAAAACAAGCTAAAAAGCTACAATATGCCCGGTTTTTTACCGGGCATATTTTTTTGTGCCTTCGCATATATATCTGTATACTTGATAGGGGGTATATGTGCATGCGAACGGCAAGGGCGACGCAAAAGCAGGCCAATATGGCGCTGGAGGTGGGAAAGAGCGCTTTGCTCGGCGTCATAATAAGCTTTGTGCTGGTGGTACTGTATGCCGTCGCACTCAAAGAGGAACTTTTGCAGGTATCCACAATGGGCCTTTTTACCACGGTCATAAAGGTGATATGCGCGGCGGCGGCAGGGCTTATAGCGGTCCGCCGGTGCAAAAAGCGGCTGTGGCTGTATGGGGCGCTGGCGGGTACGCTTTACGCTGTACTGGCGTTCATAGTGTTTTCCGCCGTTGCGGGCACGCTGTACGTGAGCATAGCGCTGCTCTCTGATATAGCTATTGGGGCAGTAAGCGGTCTAATCAGCGTAATGGTACTGCAAATGCTGAAATAGCCGCCACAATTTCGAGGCATGCCGATTTCCTGCGCCTTGCCAAATACGCTGCGCGGGGTGTAAAATTACGGTATGCTGATGTATGAATTATCACAAATAAATAACGATATACCCAAGGCCGAGGGGATATCTCCGCGGCTTGCTTCGCTTTTGTACGCCCGCGGGGCGCGTGACAGGGAGGCTATGGAGCTTTTCCTGCACCCGGGGGAGGGGCAGTTCTTGGACCCTCTTCTCATGAAGGATATGGATAAGGCGCTGGAGCGCATAAAGCGGGCTGTAGCTGGCGAAAAGATATGCGTGTACGGCGACTACGACGCGGACGGCGTATGCGCCACCTCCATACTTTACGACTGCCTCAAGAATATGGGTGCAGATGTGATATACGATATACCATCGCGGCACGACGAGGGCTACGGCCTTAACATTCCGGCCGTGGAGCGGCTGCACAAAATGGGCGTACAGCTCATAGTTACCGTGGATAACGGCGTAAAGGCATACGGCGAGATAGACAGATGCCGGGAGCTGGGAATGGACGTGGTGGTGACGGATCATCACCGCTGTGACGGCAGAATACCGGACTGCTGCGCCGTGGTGTGCCATACCCGGGAGGACGATAAATACCCTAACGGCGACATATGCGGCGCGGGCATAGCGTGGAAGCTTGCGGAGGGCCTTATAGGCCGGGAAGCCGCCAAACGCTATATACCTCAGGCGGGCATAGCCACAATGACTGACGTAGTGCCGCTGCTGGGTGAAAACCGGGCCATAGTTGCCGTGGCGCTGGATATGATAAATAAGGGCGATTGCTCCCCGGGCATAAAGGCGCTGGGCCGCGTAGTGAACGACAAGAGCGATGCATTCGTATCCCGGGACCTCTCCTTCGGCTTCGGGCCGAGGCTCAACGCTGCGGGCAGAATGGAGGACGCCGGTATATGCGTGGAACTGCTCTGCACCCATGATACCCAAAAGGCTCAGCAGGTAGCCGAGCTTCTGGACGAGCTGAACCGCCGCCGTCAGACGGAGGAGGGGGACATAATAGACTCCGCAGCGGAGATGGTGGAACAGCTGGATCTTACAAAAGGCCGCTCCATAGTGCTCAAATCCCCGGACTGGAATCCAGGCGTAATAGGTATTGCCGCAGCAAGGATAGCCGAAAGGTATTACCGACCAACACTGCTCTTTTCCGAAAAAGACGGAGTGCTGACGGGTTCCGCCAGGTCTGTGCCGGGAGTTGACCTGTATCAGGCCCTCAACGCCAACAACAGATTTTTCACCCGCTTTGGCGGCCACGCGTATGCAGCTGGCGTTACCATGCAGGAGAAGGATTTTGAAGAATTCCGTCAGGCACTGGACGGGACCTTCAGGAGCACCGTGGATCAGGAGCTGTTTATACCCAGGAAAAGCTATGAGGCGGAAATAGAGCTTTCCGAGCTTACGCTTCCCATGGTGGAGGAACTGGAGCTGCTGGCCCCGTTTGGGGAGGGCAATCCGGAGCCGTTATTCAGGACGGACGGCATGCTGCTGCGGGGACTCAGGCGCATAGGCAGCAGCGGCAATCATATAAAGGCTACCGCCGTAAAGGACGACAGGTATATAGATCTTGTCGCCTTTTCAAAGGGGCATCAGTTTGTGGAGCTGGCGGATATGGGCCGCTGCGACGCCATATACACGCCGATAATAAACAAGTGGAACGGCATGCGCTCGGTGCAGCTCCGCGTTTGTGATATGCGCCCAGCACCCATAGAGGATCCCGAAGCCTTTATGAAGGACAGGGGAGAAAAATTTATTGATGCATTCTCCGAGAATATATTGTATAATACAGGTTGTGGCATTGATACGGGCGAAAAAAAGGCCCGCGGCCTTGAAAAGCTGCTGACAGACTCCATAGCGGGGACAATGGTGCTTTGCTTTACCGAGGGGGGCGCAGTTGACCTTATGAAGGAGCTGGCGGATAAAGGGCTTTTCAGAAGGCTGGATATGGTTTTCGGCCGCAACAGAGCCTTCCCCTGCGGCTATCATACGGCTGTTTTCGGCCCGGTGATAGACTCGCTGGATATGTCCCGCTTCAGCAGCGTTTTGATGTATGACAGCATTGACGCTGGCTTTGCCGAAAGGCTTGGAGCCCTTGCGCCGCATGCTGAGATAATACCGGGCAGGGCATACCCTATAGGCTGCTTTGCGTCCCTCGCGCTGGAGAGACGGGATATAGCGGCGTATTATAAGGCGCTGCGCTCATCGGAAAGACGGTTTTTCAACCGTGAGGAGCTTATAGATTACCTCGCCGCCGTAACAAAGACGCCTGTCCGAATGGCGAGGCTGGGCGAACGGGTTATGGAGGAGCTGGATTTCATCGATGCAAATGAAGGCATACGACTCATAAAGGATCCGCCCCAGCGGGATCTTATGGAAAGCCCAACATATGCCGCTGCCCAAAGACTCAGGTCTCGGGAACAATAACAAACAAAACATCTGCCATACGCAATGACTGGAGGAAAAATAAACATGGATCTTAAGACTGCTGTGCGCTCTATCCCTGATTTTCCCAAGCCCGGCATACTTTTCCGGGATGTTACTACTCTGTTCCAGGACCCGGAGGCATTCAGGCAGCTCATAGATGAACTGGCAAAGAGCCTTGAGGGCAAACAGGTAGATCTGGTAGTAGGCCCGGAGGCAAGGGGCTTCGTAGTAGGCTCTGCACTGGCTTACGCTCTTAATGCGGGCCTTGTGCTGGCAAGAAAGCCCGGCAAGCTCCCCTGCGAGTCACTGCGTTATGAGTACGCACTCGAGTACGGCACCGATTCACTTGAGATACATGTGGGCGCCATAAAGCCCGGGCAAAAGGTAGTAGTGGTGGACGATCTGCTGGCCACCGGCGGCACCTGCCTTGCCACCGCCAAGCTCGTCGAGGAAATGGGCGGAGAGGTGGTAGGCGCGCGCTTTGCTATCGAGCTTGCATCCGAGTGCGGAGGCAGAGATAACCTGAAGGGTTACGATGTGTACTCCGCAATAGTATACTAATTTAACAGCACTTTATGAAATCAACGGTGCAGGCCGTTGATTTCTGTTATTATTTCAATCGTCAGGGAAGTGAGGCCGAAAGGAGGGGCAATATGGAAAAGCTCAGGGAAATCTGTTCAAAGACATTCACGCCGGAGGAAATGCAGACGCTGGACCGGGCTATTGAGTTTACCAAGCAGGTTCACGCCCATCAGACCCGCCATTCCGGAGAGCCCTATTATACCCATCCGGAAAGCGTGGCCATAATGCTTGCCAATATGGGTATGGACAGCCATACCATACTGGCGGGTCTCATGCATGACGTTATAGAGGATGGCAAGGATATAACCTACGAAAAGCTCGCGTCCATGTTTGGACAGGATATCGCCGGCATGGTGGACGGTGTAACAAAGCTTACCAAAACCGGGAAGAACGAGATGATAAGCCGCGAGGACATACAGGCGGAGAGCTTCCGCAAGATGTTCCTTGCCATAGCGAACGATATTCGTGTGGTCATAATAAAGCTCAATGACCGACTGCACAATATGCGTACCCTCCAGTATTGCAGCGAGGAAAAGCAGATACGCAAGGCCCGCGAGACGCTGGATATCTATGCTCCTCTTGCGCATCGCTTCGGCATGGGCGCCATGAAGTGCGAGCTGGAGGATCTCTGTATGAAGTATCTCTGGCCGGAGGAGTACAAAAAGCTGGAGCAGGCCATGATACCCTATCAGGAGGAGCGCATGCGCACCCTCAACAAGGCCATGGAGGAGATAGAAAGGGCGCTGAAGGAGGCGGGAATAGAGGCCACGCTCTCAGGACGCCCCAAGCACTTTTACAGCATATACAAAAAGACCGTCCGCCAGCAGAAGACCATAGACGAGATATACGACCTTATAGCCATACGGGTGATAGTCAACACGGTAAACGACTGCTACGCCACGCTCGGCATAATCCATTCCCTCTGGAAGCCCATGCCGGGACGCTTTAAGGATTATATAGCGATGCCCAAGACCAACATGTACCGCTCTCTGCACACGACGCTGTTCTCAAACGACGGCATGGGTATGCCATTTGAGGTGCAGATAAGGACGCCGGAAATGCACAAGGCTGCTGAATACGGCATAGCGGCGCACTGGATGTATAAGGAAGGCAGAAGCAACCCTGACGATCTGGACAGCAAGCTTGCGTGGCTCCGGGAGGCCCTTTCCCTGGAGGCGGATTCCAACACCACAAGGGAATTTATAGAGAACATACGCAAGGATTTCTTTGGCGATTACGTCTATGTGCTTACCCCTCAGGGCAAGATAATAGACCTCGTTACGGGCTCTACGCCGATAGACTTCGCATACAGGATACACTCCAACGTTGGTAATCATGTTCAGCACGCGAAGGTAAACGGCGCGCTGGTGCGCCTTGACTACAAGCTGAAAAACAACGACGTGGTGGAGATAATAACCTCGCCGAACGCCGCGCCCAGCTACGACTGGCTGAAGATCGCCAAGACACAGCAGGCCAAGGCAAAAATACGCACGTGGTTCAAGAAGGCCAACCGGGAGGAGAACATACAGCGGGGCAAGGATATGCTCTCCGAGGCGCTGAAGCGCCAGGGCGCGCAGCTAAGCGACTTTACCGGCAAGAAGGAATACTTCGAGGACATATTAAAAAAGTTCAATATGTCCGATCTGGACGACGTATATGCCTCTATAGGCTACGGCGGCATAACTACCGGGCAGGTGACAAACAAGCTTCTTGAGCAGGCAAAAAAGGAGGCAAAGGCGGCGGCTGCCGCAGAGCGCCTGGAGCGGCTTGAGGAGGAGCAGCAGGGCAGGCCTGAGAACCGCGGCAACGGCAAGGGCGTGATAGTGGAGGGCGACACCGGAATGGTAGTGCGCTTTGCCCGCTGCTGCACCCCCCTTCCGGGGGACGATATAATAGGCTATGTCACACGCGGCAGGGGCGTGTCCATTCACAGAAAGGACTGCCCGAATATAGGGGATCTGCTTATGGATCCCGAAAGGGTAGTAAGGGCGGAATGGGCAAACAACGCCAAGAGCAGCTATACCGCTACCATACAGGTAGTAGCTGATGAACGCACCGGTCTTCTCATGGACGTATCCCAGGTCCTTGCAGGTATGAACATAAGCATAACCGCCATGACCGCAAAGGTTGACAAGGCCAACCAAAACATAATACAGATACAGCTTTCCTTCGACGTATCAAGCACGGAGCAGCTCAACAACATAATCAAGAGCATGCGTAAGGTGCGCTCCGTCAAGGAGGTATACCGGGTAAACCAGTAATATTTTTAAGGAGAAAACATATGCGGGCAGTAGTGCAGAGGGTCTCCGAAGCATCGGTAAGCATAGGGGGCAATGTTAAGGGCAGCATAGGCAGGGGCTTTATGGTGCTGCTCGGGGTAGAGGACATAGACGAGCAGGCCGATCTCGACTATATATGCGAAAAGCTCACTGGCCTAAGGGTGTTTGAGGACAGCGAGGGCAAGATGAACCTAAGCATAACGGACATAGGCGGAGAGATACTGCTCATATCCCAGTTCACCCTTTTCGGCGATGCCCGCAAGGGCAGGCGCCCCAGCTTCATAAAGGCGGCGAGGCCGGAAAAGGCCATACCCATGTATGAGGCGGCAATAGCCAAGCTGAGGGAAACCGTGCCTGTACAGTGCGGCGAGTTCGGAGCGGATATGCAGGTGAGCCTCATAAACGACGGCCCGGTGACTATACTTCTGGACAGCAGAAGGACATTTTAAGCGAGGAAAACAGCATGAACAGAGATATAACAGTCAGCAGCATAGAAACCGGCCCGTACTGCGTAAACACTTATTTTGTGCGGCTTAATAACAGCGACGAGTGTGTTGTAATCGATCCGGCGGACGCGGGAAAGGTAAATACATACCTTGAGAAAAACGGCCTTGGGTGTAACGCCATACTGCTCACCCACTGCCATTTTGACCATATGCTGGGCGTGCCGGAGCTGCAAAAGCAGGGCATGAAGGTGTACATAGGCGAGCTGGACGAAGCGGGACTCAGGGATAAGGACATAAACCTCACCTTCAGGAAGATCGAGTCTTTTTATGCCGACGTAAAGCTCAAGGACGGCGATACGGTAAGGGAGGCGGGCCTTGAGTTCAATGTGCTGTTTACCCCCGGTCACACCGTGGGCGGCGTCAGCTATGTGCTGGAGGAAAAGAAATGCGTGTTCGTAGGGGATACCCTTTTCCGCCGGAGCATAGGCAGGACGGACTTCAGCTACGGAAGCTATGAGGATATAGTAAACTCCATAAAGAATAAGCTTTTTGCTCTGGAAGGCAACTATATCGCCTATCCAGGCCACGGCCCCGCCACCACGCTGGATGAGGAGCGGGCCGCAAACCCATATGTAAGATAAATCAGGAGATAAAATGGTAAGGGTATATACTGACCACCCGGAGCTTTTGAACGATCTGGGCGAGGTAATAAGGCTTTATCTGCCCATGGAGGAGGTGGTTCCCGCCGAAAACGGCGAGGCCGCCCCCTTTATTTCGGCTGTGATGGAGGAAAGCGGCGATACGTGGCGCGCTGTCTGCACTGCCGATATGGCCGGGGCGCGGGCAGAGTACGTCTATCTTCATCCGAACGTGGGCGGCGGCGAGCTGAACAGGAAGCGTTATCGCAAGCGCTGCATGAAGATAGCCGTGTTCCGCACGCTGGGCAAGGTATATAAGGACGCGAGGCTCCCATGGGGCAGCCTTACGGGAATACGCCCCACGCGGCTGCTCCGCGAGCTTATAGCCGAAAAAGGCGAAAAGGAGGCCCTGCGCTTTATGGCGGAGGAGTTCGACGTGACCCCGGAAAAGCTCGCCCTGGCAAAGGAGATAGTGGATATACAGCGGCCGTTCATGGACGTTGCCGACAGGGACGTGGACGTGTATATAGGCATACCCTTCTGCCGGACGCGGTGCCTTTATTGCTCCTTCGCCTCCGGCGTCCGCACCGACAAGACGGACATGGCGGCCTACATAGCCGCGCTGAAGGAGGATATACGCCTCGGCGCGGAAATAGCCCGAGACTGCGGATTTAAGATAAGAAGCATGTATATGGGCGGCGGCACTCCTACGGTGCTTACAGAGAGCGAGCTTGAGGATGTGCTGAGCTATGCGCTCGGGCAGTACGGCGGCTATGGCCGGGAATTCACAGTGGAGGCGGGCAGGCCGGACACCATAACGAAGAAAAAGCTTGAGATAATAAAATCCATGGGAGCGGGAAGGATATCCATAAATCCACAGACCATGTGCCAGAGGACGCTGGAGCTGGTGGGAAGGAGCCACACCCCAAAGGATATAGCGGACTGCTTGGATATGGCCCGCGTAGTGGGCTTTAACAGCATAAATATGGACGTTATAGCGGGCCTGCCCGGGGAGGATATGGCTGATATGGAGCATACTTTATCCGAGATCAGGAAGCTCGAGCCGGATAACCTTACTGTGCATACGCTGGCCATAAAGCGCTCGTCGCGATTGAAGCAGAGCCTTGGCAGCTATGAGCTGCCGGACGGGGATACCGTCGAAAAGATGGTGCAGCTTGGCATGGAGTACGCCCGGAGCATGGGCATGGCGCCATATTATATGTACCGCCAGAAGTACATGAGCGGCAACCTGGAGAACGTGGGCTATGCAAAGCCTGATAAGGTGTGCATGTACAACATCGACATGATGGAGGAGACGACCTCCATAATGGCGCATGGCGCGGGGGCCATGACCAAGCGCATATTCGATGGGGAATGCCGCGTGGAGCGCATACCCAATCCAAAGGACGTGAGCACCTATATCGCAAAGGTGCATACAGTCGCCGCTGAAAAGCGGGAGCTGTATTCAAAGTAGCATACTTTCTTGACATTTTTAGCCTGCGATTATATAATTAGCAGGAATATTGGCATTGACCGGAAGAGCGGCGAAATTAAGCCTTCTTTAGAGAGCGTGGGTCCTGGCTGAAAGCCCCGCGGAGACTATCGCCGGAGACGCCCGTGAGCCGGCGGGTAAAAAGCCCGCCCGTATGGCCTGCGTTAATGGCCTTGAGCCGGGGCTTTTATTAGCCCAATTAGGGTGGTACCGCGGGTCTCCCGTCCCTTTGCCGGGCGGGAGACCTTTTTATTATTAAAATAGAATGCGAGGAGAGATCATGGCAATTCAGGCGCCGAAGGGCACTAAGGACGTTACGCCGAGAGAAAGCTATAAGTGGCAGTATATTGAGAAGATCGCAAGGGAGACCTGCGACAACTTCGGGTTCAGCGAGATACGCACCCCCGTCATTGAGCATACCGAGCTGTTCCTTCGGGGAGTGGGCGATACCACGGATATAGTGCAGAAGGAAATGTACACCTTTGATGACAAGGGCGGCAGGTCCATAACCCTCAAGCCCGAGGGTACTGCCGGCGCGGCCCGCATGTTCATAGAAAACAACCTCTTCAACGACCCTCAGCCTACCAAGATGTATTATCTCTACTGTCCTGTGTTTCGCTATGATAAGCCTCAGGCGGGAAGATTGCGCGAGCATCATCAGTTTGGCGTGGAGGTCTACGGCGCACCCCGGGCAAGCATAGATGCCGAATGTATCGAGCTTGCCATGACCGTTCTCGATAAAATAGGTGTGAAGGGCCTTTCCGTAAACATAAACAGCATAGGTTGTCCCAATTGCAGGCCAAAATACAACGAGCTGCTAAAGGAATACCTGAGGAGCAATTACGACGGCCTCTGCGAAACCTGCAAAAGCCGCTTCGAGAAGAACCCTCTTCGCATATTGGACTGCAAGGAGGAAAAGTGCAAAAAGATATGCGAGGGCGCACCTACTATTCTGGACTGTCTCTGCGACGAGTGCAGGGCGCACTTTGAAGAGCTGAAGGGCTGCCTTGACAGCGTAGGCATACAGTACAGGGTGGATCCCTTCATAGTGCGCGGGCTGGACTATTATACAAAGACCGTGTTCGAGATAATCGCAAACAGTGAGGGATATTCAGGAACGGTATGCGGCGGAGGCCGCTATGACGGGCTTCTGGAGCAGCTTGGCGGACCTAAGCTTCCCGGCATAGGCTTCGGCATGGGTATGGAAAGGCTGCTGCTCATAGCAGAGCTTTCGGGAGCGCAAATACCACAGCCACGCAACGTTGAGGTATATGTGGCGGCGATGGGCGAGGAGGCCCGCAAGGTGGGCTTCACACTTACCGCAAAGCTCCGCGGCAGCGGCATAAAGACCGAATTCGACCATGTAGGCAAGAGCTTCAAGGCACAGTTCAAGTACGCCAACAAGATAGACGCCAGATTCGTGGCTATCTTAGGCGACGAGGAGCTTGAACGGGGCGAGGTAAAGCTCAAGGATATGGAAACAGGGGACGAGGGCTATGTTCCAATAGCCGCCCTTGGGAATAGAGTACAGCAAATTTTAAGATAAGAGAGGAAAAGTACAATGGCAGAACTGCTTCAGGGTTGGAAACGCACACACTACTGCGCAGAGCCTACTGTGGACGAGGTAGGCAAGGAAATGGTGCTCATGGGCTGGGCCGGAACATGGCGGAACCTGGGCTCCCTCATATTCATAGGCCTCCGCGACCGCACCGGCACCATGCAGGTGACCTTTAACGAGAGCGAGCTTCCTAAGGAAGTGTTTGAAAAGGCTGAAACCATCCGCAGCGAGTATGTCATCGCCGTAAAGGGCGTACTGGCAAGGCGCGATGAGAAGATGGTAAACAGAAACATGAAGACCGGCGAGCTGGAGCTTATTGCCAAGGAGTTGAAAATATTGGGCGTATCCGAGACTCCGCCCTTCTACATCGACGATAACGTGAATGCCGCCGAGCAGCTCCGCCTTAAGTATCGCTATCTGGATCTGCGCCGCCCCTGCATGCAGGCCAACCTTCTCATGCGCAGCAAGATAACCAGGATAGCCCACGAGTACTTCGCAGAGCAGGGTTTCATAGAGATAGAGACGCCCACCCTCTGCAAGAGCACCCCCGAGGGCGCCCGCGACTATCTGGTACCCAGCCGTGTACAGCCCGGCAAGTTCTACGCCCTGCCCCAGAGCCCCCAGATATTCAAGCAGCTGCTCATGCTTTCCGGCTTTGACCGCTATATGCAGATAGCCCGCTGTTACCGCGACGAGGACCTGCGCGCAGACCGTCAGCCCGAGTTCACGCAGATCGACCTTGAGATGTCCTTCGTGGAGCAGGACGACGTAATGAACGTTCAGGAGGGCTTCATCAAGCGGCTGATGAAGGAAACTCTTGATGTGGATATCCAGCTTCCGCTGCCGCGCATAACCTGGCAGGAAGCCATGGACCGTTACGGCTCGGACAAGCCCGATACCCGTTTTGGCCTTGAATTCGTAAACGTAAGCGATATAGTGAAGGACTGCGGCTTCGGCGCATTTGCGGACGCAGTCAAGGGCGGCGGCTCCGTGCGCTGCATCAACGTAGAGGGCGGCGTGGAGCATTTTACCCGCAAGCAGATAGACGCGTTCGGCGATCTTGTAAAGACCTACCGGGCAAAGGGCCTCGCGTGGCTGAGTATGAAGCCCGAGGGAATTCAGTGCTCCTTCGCAAAGTTCCTCACCGAGGACCAGATAAAGGCCATACTGGAGCGCACTAACGCCAAGACCGGCGACATACTGTTCTTCGTTGCCGACGCAAAGGATACGGTAGTATATCAGGCTCTGGGCGCTCTGCGCCTTGAGCTGGGCCGCAGGCTAGGCCTCATGGACGATACCAAGTTCAACTTCCTGTGGGTAATAGAATTCCCCCAGTTCGAATGGAGCGAGGAAGACGGAAGGTACTACGCCATGCATCACCCCTTCACCTCACCTATGGATGAAGATCTGGACCTGCTGGATACCGATCAGGGCAAGGTTCGCGCCAAGGCATACGATATCGTGCTCAACGGCAACGAGATTGGCGGCGGCTCCATACGTATCCACTCCCCCGAGGTACAGGAGAAGATGTTTGAGAAGCTGGGCTTTACCAAGGAAGAGGCCTGGGAGCGCTTCGGCTTCCTGATGGGCGCCTTCAAGTACGGCACTCCTCCTCACGGCGGCCTTGCATACGGTCTGGACAGGCTGGCTATGCTCATCACCAGGGCTTCCAGCATACGCGACGTCATAGCCTTCCCGAAGGTACAGACCGCGTCCTGCCTCATGTCCGGCTGCCCCGACGTAGTAGAGCAGGCACAGCTTGAGGAGCTGCATATAGAGACTGTTGCTGATAAGGAGTAAGCCATGGCGGGAGAAGAACTTCGCCAGACAGGCAAGGTGGTCGAGCTTAAGGGCAAGCTTGCTGTGGTACGCTTCCAGCGCAGCGACGCCTGCGGCCACTGCAACGCCTGCTTTCATTTCGGCTCAAATGAGGCGGATATAGAGATAGACAACTCCTGCGACGCCGGGGTAGGCGATATAGTGGCTATAGAGCTGCACAGCGGCAGCATGTTCAAGGCCAGCGCCATAGCTTATGGCATACCGCTCATAGGGCTTATGCTGGGCGTATTTATAGGAAGCAGGATAAGCAATATGTTCGCGGTAATCGGCGGCGTACTGCTCTGCTGCGGCACCTACTTTATACTCAAGGGCCTTGACCCCGCGTTTTCCAAAATGCGCGAGTTCAAACCCCGCATGATCGAGATAGTGGGTCACGAAGACGAGCAGCAGTAATTTAAAAAAACGATATTAAATAAAGCGCGGCGATTGCAATATTGCCGCGCTTTATTTATAATCAATTAGTATGCACAAATTGGAACCTTCAGGGGGTGAAGCCATGATACAGCTTGACATTATAAGAGAGGCCGCGCCCGACGTTGCAGAAGCGATGCTGAATGAACTTTTGCGGCAGAGGAGAAATATAGAGCTTATAGCCTCGGAAAATTTTGTGTCGCCTGCGGTGATGGCGGCTATGGGCAGCCATCTTACGAATAAATATGCCGAAGGGTATCCAGATAAGCGTTACTACGGCGGCTGCGAATATGTGGACGTGGTGGAGAATATCGCGCGGGACCGCGCCTGCCAGCTTTTCGGCGCGGAGCACGCCAACGTACAGCCCAACGGCGGCTCCAGCGCCAACTTCGCGGTATACTTCGCGCTGCTTCAGCCCGGCGATAAGGTGCTGGGCATGGATCTTTCCCACGGCGGCCACCTTACTCACGGAAGCCCGGTCAATATGTCCGGTCAATACTATACCTTCTATTCCTACGGCCTCGATCCCGAGACGGAGTGCATAGATTACGACGAGGTGCGAAAAAAGGCGCTCGATATAAGGCCGAAGCTGATCATTGCGGGCGCGTCGGCGTACCCGCGTGAGATAGACTATAAGAAATTCCGCGAAATAGCCGATGAGGCGGGCGCCCTCCTCATGGTGGATATGGCGCATATCGCAGGCCTTGCGGCGGCGGGACTGCATATGAATCCCGTGCCGTATGCAGACGTTGTGACGACGACTACCCATAAGACGCTGCGCGGGCCAAGGGGCGGCATGATACTGTGCAAAAAAGAATTTGCCAACGCCATAGACAAGGCCATATTCCCCGGTACACAGGGCGGTCCGCTGATGCACGTTATCGCGGCGAAAGCGGTATGCTTTGAGGAAGCGCAAAAGCCCGAGTTCAAGGCATATCAGCAGCGGGTGATAAACAACGCAAAGGCGCTGGAGAGAAGCCTGAAGGCGGAGGGCGTAAGGCTGGTATCAGGCGGTACGGACAACCATCTGCTTCTGCTGGATCTGGGATCGGACGGGCTTACGGGCAAGGAAGTCGAGCAGCTTCTGGACAGGGCCAACATAACCGTAAACAAGAACAGCGTACCCAACGAGAAACGCAAGCCTGCTGTCACCAGCGGCATAAGGGTGGGGACGCCTGCGGCTACCACAAGGGGACTTGATGAGGACGATTTTGCCATTGTGGGCAGGCTGATAGCTGACATAATAAAAAACGGAGAGGAAGCAGTGGAACGCGTCGCCGCAAAGGTGATGGAAATAACGGATAAGTACCCGCTGTATCCCGGCGAATAACATTTGTACCATGAACAGGCTCTGGACAAAGAATTACACCATAATAACCATAGGCAGCGTCGTATCCATGCTGGGCAACAGCATGGCCGGCTTTGCCATGAGCCTTTTCGTGCTGGACTATACCCAGTCCCCGCTGTATTACGCCATATATATGTTCCTGTATACCCTGCCCCAGATAGCAGCGCCGGTGCTTGCCGGGCCGTTGATGGACAGGTTTTCCCGGCGCAGGACCATATATATGCTTGATTTCGCCTCAACTGCCATATATGCCCTGCTGGCGGGGCTGATGCACTTAGGGCTTTTCAGCTTCTGGGCATTTGCATCCATAACGTTCATAATCGGAACGATACACAGCGCCTACACCGTGGCCTTCGAAAGCTTTTACCCAATGCTGGTATCCGAGGGCAACTATATAAAGGCTTATTCGGTGCTGAGCACGCTCGAAACGCTGGTGCTGGTGATGATACCCGTATCCACCTTTTTATATAAGACGGTGGGAATGGTATGGCTGATGCTGATAAATTCCGCCTGCTTCTGTACCGCCGCCATATTCGAGACGCAGATAAGCGACGTGGAGGGCAAGAATGGGCAGAGCGGCTCAAAGTACACCTTCGGCGGCTATATGGAGGATATGAAGGAGGGTATGCGCTACCTCTGGACGGAAAAGGGCCTTTTGTATATAACCCTGTATTTCATATTCTGCTTTATGGCCACGGGCGCATCTAACGTTATAACGCTGCCTTACTTTAAAGCGGGGTACGCTGACGGCGAGTATATCTATATGTCGGTATGGGGCTTTATGGTGCTGGGACGGGTGCTGGGCGGAATGATGCATTACAGGCTGCATCTGCCGGAAGAGCATAAGTTCAAAATAGCGGTGTTCGTATACGTTGTCATATCGGCCTTGGAGGGAACATATCTTTATCTGCCCCTCGCGCTAATGCGGCTCTTCTGCTTCCTGCAGGGGGTGCTGGGGGTGACCTCCTACAATATCCGCATATCCTCTACCCAGTCGTATGTGCCGGATGACCGCAAGGGCAGATTCAACGGCACCTTCCTGATGCTGACCACAGTGGGCTCCCTGCTGGGGCAGCTATTGGCCGGTATGCTCACAGAAATAATGCCGATGCGCGGGGTGCTGAGCCTGTTCATGGGCATAAGCGGCGCATCGGCAGTTATCATCATGGGAAAGGGAAGAAACGCGGTAAAGCCAATATACAATAAAAAACAGTAAGCTTGCGCTAAGACCGGCTGTTTTCCTCCTTTGAAGCATCGGTGTTCTCGAGAGGGTGCTCGGCGTCGACTATAAGCTGGCGCTCACACTCGGGACAATGGCGTGGTACGCCTCCGCGGACCTTCATTAGCCGCGCTCCGCAGAAGGGGCAGCGGTAGAATATCAGCGCCTGACCGTAGCCGCCGACTATGCACACTATTGCGATTATATATGCGGCGATAAGGTTCCTGTTCATGACGTAAAGCGCTATAAGTATGCCCAGCAGGGGCACTATTTTGAATATGTTATAGCTGAGCATCAGCCTGCGCTTGAGCTTATCCATATCCATCAGGCAAGCCCTACCTTTCTGTATACCTTGCGGAGGGTCTTTCGGGCCTGCGCGGAAGCCTTCTCTGCGCCGTCCGCCATTATTTTCTCAAGGTATGCTTTATCCGAAAGTATCTTCTTATATTCGCTTTGAACGGGTTCAAGTCCGGCTATTACGGCTTCGGCTACTTCGGTCTTGAGGCTGCCGTAGCCGAGACCGTCGAAATGCTTCACCGCTTCGTCCATGGTGAGCCCCGTGAAGGAGGTGTATATGGAGAGGAGGTTGGATACGCCGGGCTTATTCTCGGGGTCGAACGCGATGAAGGTATCGCTGTCGGTGACCGCGCGCTTGAACTTTTTCATTATGACGGAAGGATCGTCCATTATGGCCACGAAGCCGTTGGGGTTAGGATCGGACTTGCTCATCTTCATGGAAGGATCCTGAAGGCTCATAACGCGGGCACCGAATTTGGGTATGAAGCCCTCCGGGACCTTAAAGGTCTCCCCATAGGCGTTGTTGAAGCGTATGGCTATATCCCGCGCGATCTCGATGTGCTGCTTCTGGTCCGCGCCGACGGGCACAAGGTCGCTCTGATAAAGCAGTATGTCGCCTGCCATCAGCACCGGGTAGGTGAAAAGGCCGGCGTTTATATTGTCCGCGTGTTTTGCGGATTTATCCTTGAACTGCGTCATTCTGGAAAGCTCGCCCATATAGGTGTTGCAGCACAGTACCCAGTTAAGCTCAGCGTGCTCGTGAACGTGGGACTGCACAAACAATACGGATCTTTCGGGATCTATGCCGCAGGCCAGCAGCAGCGCCACGGTTTCGCCGGCCCGCCTTCTCAGGTCGGTGGGGTCCTGACGAACGGTCAGGGCGTGAAGATTGGCGACGCAGTAGTAGCAGAGCCTGTCATCGGTCTGCAGGAGCTTCCAATTTTTGAGCGCACCAACATAATTGCCCAATGTGGGGGAGCCAGAGGGCTGTATGCCGCTGAGTACTGTCTTCTTTTCCTGTTCTGCCATTTTATTTATATAACCTCCATGATTTCACCTGTTAACATTAAAATATTATACTTTATTTGACTCGGGATAGCAACATTCCCTTGTTTGACCTTTTGCGCGATGCTACAATATAAAAAATAATCAAACTGGAGGCAAGCATGAGCCACCGCGCCCTTTACAGGCAATACCGGCCCGCCACATTCTCCGAGATGATAGGGCAGGAGCATATAACCACAATACTGAAAAACCAGGTGAAGTCAGGCACGACTGCCCATGCCTACCTTTTCGCGGGTACCAGGGGAACCGGCAAGACAAGCGCCGCGCGCATACTCGCAAGGGCGGTGAACTGCGAGGAGCCCATGGACGGGGAGCCCTGCGGCCGCTGCCGCGCCTGCAAAATAAGCGCCGGGGAGTGCGCGGATATAATCGAACTGGACGCTGCCAGCAACACCGGCGTGGACGATATGCGCGACATAATCGAAAAGGCGCGGTTCATGCCCCTTGAGCTGAAGCACAAGGTATACATAATCGACGAGGCGCACGCGCTTTCCGCCAACGCCTTTAACGCCCTGCTGAAAACGCTGGAGGAGCCGCCGCCCCATGTAACGTTCATACTGGCCACCACCGAACCCCACAAGATACCTGCGACGATAATCTCCCGCTGCCAGAGAATGGATTTTCACCGGCTCGGCGTATCCGACATGGTCAAGCGCACCGAGGAGGTGCTTCAGCGCGAAAACGCCCATATAGAGCGCGACGGATTGATGGCCATAGCCCGAGCTGCCGAGGGCGGCATGCGTGACTGCCTCTCCCTGGCGGACCAGTGCCTGTCATTTTGCGGCAATAAAGTCAGCACACAGGACGTTTACAGCGTGCTGGGCAGCATGGAGGATGGCTTTCTGTTTGACATGGCGGAGGCCGTACTTTCCAGCGACCCGGCAAGGGCGCTGGAGCTGCTGGATCAGGTAGTTCGGGATGGCCGTGATTTGAAGGTGTTTTTACATGACCTGACGCAGCACATGCGTTCGCTGCTTTTGACGAAGCTTTGCGGCCATTGCAGCGATATACTGGACTGCACCGAGGACTCTATGAAGCGGTACGAGGAGCAGGCAAAGGAAGCAGGCGAAACGCGGCTTTTAAGATGCAGCGAGCTGCTGTTGCAGGCCGAGGGCAGGCTTCGGACAGTTACAATGCCGAGGGCGCTTATAGAAAGCACGCTTGTGCGCATATCCCGGCCCGAGGAAAAGCGCACCATGGACGACCTTATGGAGCGCATCGAGGTTCTCGAGCGGCAGGTACGGGAAGGGGCGCCCCGGCGCACAGCAATTGCCGAGCCGATACCTATCGGGGAAAAGCCTGACGCCGATGAGTATCCCTGCGACTACGGCTTTGAGGAGCCGCCGGAACCCGAAGATGTGCCGCCCTTTGATATTGACGAGCCAATAAGGACTGCGCCTGCGTCAAAGCCGGAGAAGCCAAGCCCCGCACATCCGGCAAAACCGGCAGAGACGGCGGGCAGCATGTCCCCGCAGAAGCTTTGGAAGGCCATACTGGATAAGCTTGGAGAGACGGAGCGCACCATGGCGGTTTCCGGAATGTACGGCAAGGGAAGCGCCATAAACAGCAATGTGCTGGAGGTGGCTTTTGAGAGCGAAATAATATATCGCATGATGAGCGCGCCGGGAGCGCTGGAGAAGGTCAACGGAGCGGCAGATAAGGTGGCGCCCGGGTATACGGTGCGCATGACGCACAGCTCCGGCGGGGACGATATAGAGAGCACCGGCAGGGCGTTGTTTGGCAGCAACTTCAGGATAGAGAACTGATAAGCAACAAAAAATCAGCCATTTGCGGTGCGAATATTAAAAAAACGTGTCGCAAATGTGGAAAATAGCTTTTAAATTACCTATTATGCGGCACTGCGTTGAACAGGGCCGCAAATTATGTTATACTGTTACACAAGTAAAATCCCGGAGGTATGTTGATGGCAAAGGGCGGTTTCCCCGGAATGGGCGGGGCGAATATGCAGCAGCTGATGAAGCAGGCGCAGAAGATGCAGCAGGATATGCAGCGCATGCAGCAGGAACTCCAGACCCGCGAGTTTACGGCTACCGTAGGCGGCGGCGCGGTCAGGGCTACGGCATACGGCAGCAAGGTGATAAAGTCTATCGAGATAGACCCTGCCTGCGTGGATCCGGATGATGTTGAGATGCTTCAGGACCTGGTGCTGTCCGCCGTCAACGAGGCCATGCGCATGGCGGAGGAAGCCACGAATTCCGAGGTCAGCAAGCTTACTGGCGGAATGGGATTGGGCTTCTAAAAACATATGGCAGACCCAATAAGCAATCTGGTCTCCCAGCTTTGCAGATTGCCCGGCGTAGGTACCAAGAGCGCACAGCGCCTCGCCTACTTTATACTGGACATGCCCGAGAGCGAAGCACGCGAGATAGCAAAGGCCATAAACGACGCAAGGGACAAGATACACCACTGTCCCGTTTGTGGCAACTACACCGATACGGATCCCTGTGCCATATGCCGCGACGCCAGCCGCAAGACCGGTGTAATATGTGTGGTCAGGGACGCAAGGGATGTGGTAGCCATGGAAAAGATGCGGGAATTCCGCGGCACATACCATGTGCTTGGCGGGACGATATCCCCAATGGATGGCATTGGCCCGGACGATATACGCATAAAGGAACTTTTGCAGCGTATAGATGAAGGCGGGGTAAGCGAAGTGATACTGGCTACCAATCCGGACGTAGAGGGGGAAGCCACTGCGGTGTATATATCCAAGCTGCTCAAGCAGCGTGGGGTGAAAGCCACGAGGATAGCCCACGGTATACCCATCGGCGGAAATCTTGAATACGTGGACGAAATGACATTGCTCAAGGCAATGGAAGGCAGAAGGGAAATGTAAAGAATTTTTTAAAAAATTTGCAACCTTTTGGACGCCTGAAGCGTCTTATACTATAGAGCGAAGAAAACACCCATATCACCCGAAAGGAGAGGTAAAGATGAAGCGCATAACCGCACTGTCTACCATTGCTGTTGCCGTGATAGCACTTATTATAGGCCGCACATTCTCGGCAAGCGTAATGAGCAACGACCGCGTCATGGCGGACGTGCGTCAGAGTTATCGCAGCGCCTCACTGGTGGTGTCGGGTGAATGCATACAAAAGATAAATTCCGGCGACAATGCCCAGAGCCGTATTCTCATAGATGAGGTAATAGCCGGAAACGCCGGCAAAGGCTCCAAGATACTTGTAAAGGGCAGTTATACCGTAGGCGAAAAGTATCTGCTCTATCTTACGGAGGGCAACGATGTGCAGTATGCCGAGGACGAGGCAGACTATTGCTCCACCTCCGCGGATAACTTTGTGATCCGGGATGGAAATGTGGAATACGGCGGCTCGCGGATAAAGATCAGCGAGTTCAAAAAGGAAATGGACGCAATCTCAAGGGTCATCACTGCGCCTTCAAAGAACTACTACTACAATGATATCAGATCGCTTGTAAACGCCTCGGAGAATATATTCATAGGCCGTGTAAACAGCGCGTCTCATATGCGCAGCACCAAATTCCGCACCCAGGACGGCGGAAGCACAGTCGAAAAGAAGGCGCTATCCGCAAATCTTACCATCAGTGTATACGGAAACATAAAAGGCGATATAGGCTACGGTCAGGAAATAAATCTGGTATATGTTCCTTCAGCCAGCGAAAACATGACGGATGCCGGCACCCTCCAGCCCAAGCCGGTGAGCGCCGACAAAGCGGTAAAGCTTTCCGAGGGCGATACTTACCTGTTCTTCCTTGCGGAGGATCCTGACCCCAAGCAGGATCACTGCTTCCCGGTAAATTCCATACAGGGTTGGATAAAGGTAGAAAATGATAAGCTGACCGTGTCCGATGAGAACGGCGTTGCGAGGGGATACACAGACCTCTCTCAGCTGGTAGCCGATATAAACAAAGTAAAATAAAAATCAGACGATAGCAAAGCAGTCCCCGATTTATGGCGGGGACTGCTTTATGTATAAATGCGGCTTGCGCGTTAAGCTTAGCCCTGCTTTGAGCTTTCCTCACAAAGCTCATCCAGCGCCTGCTGGGCCTGCTCCCACTGGGAATAGAGGGCATCGATCTCGGCCTGCTTGCCGTCCGCCTCTTTTGCAAGTTCTGCGGATTTTACGTAGTCCGATGCTATCACTGGCGAAGCTAGTTTTTGATTTATGTCTTCAAGCTCCTGCTCAGCGGCCGCTATGCGCTCCTCCGCCCGGCGGACAGCGCCCGCCGCCCGGTTCAGTATACTCTGGCGCTCCTTTTGAGCCTTGTAGCTGTTGGGCTTTTCCGCCTTGGGGGAGGCAGCTTCAGCTGAGGGCTGAGGTCTTCGCGCAATTGCTTCAAGGTAATCGTCATAGCCGCCTATGTATTCAGTAAGTCCGTCTTCCTCCATGTAGAGTATGCGGTCCGCCATGCGGTTGACCAGGTATCTGTCGTGGGTGATTATGAGCATGGTACCCTCGTAATCCTCCAAAGCGGCCTCAAGAGCCTCCCGGGAGGATATGTCAAGATGGTTGGTAGGCTCATCGAGCAGCAGCAGGTTGGCCCCTGAAAGCATAAGCTTGAGAAGCTGTATGCGTGCCTTCTCGCCGCCGGAAAGGGCGCCTATCTCGTTGAATACCTCGTCGCCGCGAACGAGGAACGCCGCCAGGGCGGAACGGACTTGGGTAAGGTCCATTCTTGGGTAGGCGTTGTGTATTTCCTCAAGTGCGGTGCTGTTGGGATCAAGGGAGGTCATGGTCTGCTCGTAGTAGCCGGGCTGCACCTTGGCGCCCAGACGCACAGTGCCGGAATCCTGCCTTTCAAGGCCCATTATTATCTTCATGAGGGTGGTCTTGCCGCAGCCGTTGGGCCCCAGCAGGAATACACGTTCTCCCTTGCGGATATGCATGGAGGCGTTTTTGAACACCGGCTTATCATAGGACTTGCTCAGCTCTTCGCACATAAGCACATCGTTGCCGCCTACTTCCCTCGCGGTGAACTTGAAATGTATGGAGGAGGTGTCCTTTTCGGGAGCTACCAGCTCTGCCTTCAGCCGTTCTATCTGCTTGAGCTTCGCCTCGGCGGTAATGAAATTGTGAGCCTGGCCCCAGCGGCGCTGCTGCTCTACAACGCCTTCGAGGCGGTGTATCTCTTTCTTCTGATTGGCATAGTGCCTGCGCAGTATTTCGTTGCGGGTGCTCATCAGTTCCACGTGGCGGGAATAGTTGCCGTTGGTGGCGGTGAGCTTGCCGTTTTTTATTTCAAGGGTGCGGTTGGTTACCCTATCCAGAAAGTACCTGTCGTGGGATATGACTATAAACGCCCCTGAGTAGCTCTTGAGAAAATCCTCAAGCCAGGTGACGCTTTGTATGTCAAGGTGATTGGTAGGCTCGTCAAGCAGCAGCAGCTCCGCGCCGGAAAGCAGCAGCTTTGCCAGCTGGGCCTTGTTGCGCTCTCCGCCGCTCATGTCGCTGAGAGGCTTGGCGAATTCGCTTTCGGTAAAGCCGAGACCCAGGAGAGTGCTGCGTACCCTGCTCCTGAAGGTCAGGCCGCCCTCCCGCTCGTACCGTTCGTTGAGGGATTGCTGATGGGAAATAAGAGAGGATACATCGCTGCCGCCATTGGATATTTCCTCGGAAATACGCTCAAGCTCCTGCTCTATACGTATGAGGTGGTCAAATGCCGCTACTGTGGATTGGTACAGTGTATCCGAGGTGTTCTCCACGTTTTGACGCATGAATCCCATGCGGGCGCCCTTATGTTTCATCACGGAGCCGGTGTCAGGTGCTTCCTCGCCTGTGAGTATGCGAAAAAGGGTAGTTTTGCCGCACCCGTTTACCCCTACCAGGCCCACCTTGTCCCGGGGGGCTATCTCGAAGCTTACCCCGTCGAAGAGAAGACGGGCGGAATAGCTCTTGCTTATGCCGCTTGCGGCTAATAGTGCCATGGTAAAATACAGTTCCTTTGCCGAAATATTGGATCGAATTATATTTTACACTAATATTACTGCTATTGCCATACGGTTTTTACACCTAAAGGGACAGCGAAGCATATTGTTCATTGGACAAAATATGTCATTATGCGCTATAATTATCAAGTATGGAAGCTACTAATGATTTGCGGAAAAACCAAAGGAAAAACAGACAGGATAGGCGCCCCATGATGAAGCGACTCAGAATACCGCTCCTTACTGCGGGAGGCGTTGTGCTGTGCGCTTTTGTGCTGATACCCATGGCCTTTGATACCCTCGACATAGGACCGGAGATAGTGGAAGTATCCAAGTCCATGCTTCATATGCCAAGCCCCACCCCGACGGCGGAGGTGGCGGAGAACTTTGCCATTACGGCAGCTGCGCCTAAGGATGCAGCGGAGGCTCCCTCAAAGTACCGGCTGCTGAAGCTCGGCGATACAGACCCTGTGGTGGCGGACATACATGAGAGGCTGGCGGAGCTGCAGTATATGGACGGCGATGAACCTTCAGAGTACTTCGGCGAGCCTATTGAGGCGGCGCTGAAGCGTTTTCAGCGCATACACCACATGAAAGAGACGGGCGAGGCGGACGAGCTGACCCAGGAGATGCTCTTCTCGGATAAGGCCGCCATGTATAAGCTTCAGCAGGGCGACGAGGGAGAGGATGTGGAGTCCCTTCAGGAGCGCTTGCAGGATTTGGGCTACGAGGTGGAAAAGACCAACGGCTACTTTGGCGTGGCCACGGTAAAGGCGCTCTCCTCCTTTCAGATAAAGAACAAGCTTGACGCCACCGGCGTTATGGATACCGACACGGCGGATATACTTTACTCAAACAATGCAAGGCCCAAGGTGGATCCAACCCCTTCGCCTACGCCTAAGCCCAAGTCCACTCCTACGGCCAAGCCGGCGAAAACGCCCAAGATCAGCGCTACGCCCAGGGCCGGGAATGAAAGCATAGGCACTACCAAGACGGCCGATCCCGGCACTCAGCCCGAAAGCACTCCAAAGACAGGCGGAGGCGGCAGCGTTTCCGCCGCCACAGGCAGTGTGGACGGATTTATCGCCACGGCCATGGCGCAGCAGGGAAAACCCTATATCACGGCGGACGAGGGCCCGGACAGCTTCGATTGCAGCGGTCTCGTATACTACTGCCTCGTCAACAACGGCGTAAAGGTGGGCCGGATGAGCGCCAAGAGCTATGCTGTAATAGACAGCTGGGAAACCGTTTATTCTACGAGCGACCTGCGCCCCGGCGACCTGCTGTTCTTCTGGAACAGCGGCAGAACGCGCATTTATCATACCGGAATATGGCTGGGAGGCGGAAAATACATACATGCCTCTTCCTCTGCGGGGCAGGTAGTGGTGAGCGGCTGGAGCGACTGGGCTAAAAACAGCTTCAGCCACGGCAAGAGGGTATACTAAATTAAAAATATCAAGGAGGAGAATGGCTATGAACAGAGAAGAGGCATACGAGCTTTTGCACAAGTACATGAAGGGCGAGAACTACATTCAGCATTCCATGGCAGTTGAAGCCATAATGCGGGGCCTGGCCAAGCGCCTTGCGCCTGAGGACGTAGAGTATTGGGGCATCGCCGGCCTTTTGCACGACCTTGATGAGGAGCAGTGCGACTGGCGCAACCACCCGGAGGTACACGGCCCCACCAGCGTGAATATACTGCATGAGAACGGCGTGAACGACCCTGTGCTTGAGGGGGCGATAATGGCTCACAACCCTCTTTGCGGGAAAAAGGCGGGTACCACAATAGAATACGCTCTGCTGGCGGCAGACCCAATGAGCGGCTTCTGCAAGTCTGTGGCGCAGATATATCCGGATAAAAAGATTGCCAGCGTAAAGCACAAGAGCGTTGTAAAACGCTTCAAGGAGGTGCGCTTTGCCGCGGGAGCGAACCGGGAATACATGAACGCCATAGTTAATACGGGCCTTACACTGGACGACCTAATAGATGTTGCGCTGGAGGAGATGACCGCCATAGCGGATAAGCTCGGCCTGTAAACAAAAAGCCTCAGATAGCTAAAAATAAAGGCAGCGAATATAAATCGCTGCTTTTTTATGTGCTTTTTTTGTTTTAACCCTCATCATCAGCGTCGAGATTCTCTATGGCGTATTGCAGGCACTGAATCACCAGAGCGTTGAGGGATAGATTGTGCTTGCACGCCAGCTTGTCAAGATAATCCATCATGTCGGCGGGCATGCGGAAGGTCTTGGTGACAGTATCGCTCGATGGTGCGGGTTTGATCTTAAATGACATAGCAATATCCTTTCTCTTGCCTTTCAATTATATTTTGCATTGTAACGCCTAAAAATTAAACAAAGAAATTGTGTGCTAATTGCAAGAAGCGACACAAAAGGACATTGTTCGTCATTTTTTGATTGCAAAAATAATTGCAAATAGATTGCATGTGTGGTAGCATGTAAATAACGGTGCGAAAACACGTTCAATATTAACAATAACGTTATGATGGGAGTGTACTATGAAAAAATTACTTGCGATTCTCTTGGCGCTTGTTATGGTGCTGACGATGATCCCGGCTTTTGCAGAAGGCGAAGTAGCGCAGATAGGCGGAACAAAATATGCAACGCTGGACGAAGCGATAGAAAAGGCGGCTGATAGTGATACTATTGTGCTGCTTGCGGATTGCACGACCGCCGGAATGAATCTGAGCAAGAATCTGACCATAGATGGCGGAGAAAGTAAATATACCGTAACATTTAACGATAAGGGTATTGCCCTTTGGGGAAAATCTCTGATGTTTAAGAATTGTAAGGTCGTTATGAACGGTATAGGTTCCACGCCTTATGCGGAATGGAGTTGGATGGCTATCTGTGCAAGCAAAGATGCATTGTTGCTGCTTGAGAATACAGAGATGACGATGAATGGAGCGGAAGGGAATACAGCACACGCAATATACTTTTGCAGCAATAACAAATTAAACCTGACGGATTCAAAACTTGAAATCAAAAACTATCAGCAGGACGCATTGGAATGGGATGGCGGCGATGGCGGATACAACGTGAATATTACGAATTCCACCTTTATTTCCGATCACAACCGTTCCGGCTTTACGGGAACATTTACTGCAAAGATAGACAACAGCAAAGTGGATGTTATTAACAGCACCGGCAACGGCTCGAACGGTTCGCATTTTGAAATTGTAAATGGTTCTGTCGTCAATTTCAGTGATAATAATGCCCATGGTTTATCCACAGGCAGGTTAACCATTGACAACTCAACAGTGACGGCAAACGGAAACGGCGGAAACGGCGTTCATGCTGGCGACACTTTGATCATAAGGAACAATGCGGTAGTTGAAATCAAAAAGAATAATTGCAGCATTAGCAGCAAATGGACTATACCCGGGGCTCTTTATGTAGCTGGTGCCGAGGGTTCCAATATAGATAAAACCAGCGCTGTTACCATTACGGAAAACAAAGGCTCGGGAATACTTCTTAAAGGCGGCAGCCTGATTATTGAGGAAGGCGCAAAGCTCACCATTATGAATAATACTGCTGAAAAGCTCGAATATGGCGGCGGCGCAAATGTACGCGGAGATCTGACTTTGCCAAACAGTGCGGTATTTTATAACAATCATGCCGCAAAAGCCGGCGACGATATTTACAACGCAGAAGGCGCATCTATCACCTTCGGCAATGTAGGCAGTAATTGGATTCTTGACGATTGTAACCACACGATAAACGGCTGGTATGACGATGCTGAGGAAAGCCGCTGGAACAGCACTTATGACGGTAAGCCTTGTATTGATGGATGTGCTGACCATGCAGTAAGGGTGAGCGCCGGTAAGATAGAAGTTCTGAGGGCGCTCAAGGCGGCTCACGATGCGCAGACTACTCCGCCCGAGCCCACGCCGACCCCGTACATACCGCACCATCACTATGATCCCGTCCCCGTGGTGGTCGTAGTGCCCCCCAAGACCGGCGATATGACGATATGGCAGAGCATACTGCACTTCTTAGGGATAAGGTAAGCAAATAGCGGAATGAATAAGCCTCCTACCAAACGGTCGGGGGCTTCTTATTATTGTGAAGGCGCATATTTACCGCTGCGGCGGGAAGCGGCGGCAGGGCGGGTAAAGGCTGAGCTTCGTAAAAAAAATCGCCGCAAGCTGAGTAAAACTCGCGGCGATGTTGGCGCGCCCGGCGCGATTCGAACGCGCTGCCTTATGCTCCGGAGGCATACGCTCTATCCAAGTGAGCTACGGGCGCCTGTCTTATTATGATAGCATTTTTGGCGGGATAATTCAACCCCAAAAGCTAAATGCCCAATATGCACAGCGCTTCGCGTATATTCTTTACACGGGTATAATTCAGGCCGTCTATCTTGGGAAGGGTGTCGCTATTGGGGACGACTATGTGGGAGAAGCCAAGCCGGGCGCACTCCTGTATGCGCTTGTCCAACCGGTTTACGGGGCGGACTTCGCCTGTAAGCGAAAGCTCCCCAAGAATGGCGGTACGGGGCGGAAGGGCGATGTCTGCGCCTGCACCTGCTATACACATGGCTACGGCAAGGTCGCAGGCACGCTCGTCAAGACGTATGCCTCCTACTACGTTAGTGTAAACGTCCTTGTCGTAGAACCTCAGGCCAGCCTTCTTTTCCAGCACTGCCAGCAGCAGCACGAGGCGGTTGTTGTCCAGACCCGCAGCCATGCGGCGGGGGTTGGAGAAGGGAGATGTAGAAAGCAGCGCCTGCACCTCAACCATCATGGGGCGGGTGCCTTCCATGGCGCAGGTAACTGCACAGCCGGGAAGATCCGTGCCGGTTATGAACAGCGTGGAGGGGTCGGATATCTCCGCCATGCCGGTGGAGCGCATCTCAAAGACGCCTATCTCGTCAGTGCTGCCAAATCGATTTTTTACCGAGCGCAGCAGGCGGAAGGAATCCTGCCTGTCGCCTTCAAAATAAAGCACCGTATCAACCATATGCTCAAGTATCCGGGGACCTGCTATGGCGCCGTCCTTAGTCACGTGGCCTACGATAAATGTGGCCGCGCCGGTGCGCTTTGCCATGCGGGTGATGAGGGAGGTGGCCTCCCGTATCTGGGATATGCTGCCGTTTGTACCGGAGCAGTCCGCCGAGTACATAGTCTGTATGCTGTCTATCATTACGTAGGCGGGCTTTACCCGGTCTACCTCGCTCTCGATGGCGGAAAGGTCGTTTTCGGCAAGTATGAGCATGTCTCCGCCCACGCCGAGACGCTCCGCCCGAAGCTTTAGCTGGGAAGCGGATTCCTCGCCGGTAACGTATAATACTGTGCCCTGCTTCGTAAGCTCTGCGGCTGTCTGCATGAGGAGGGTAGACTTGCCTATGCCGGGATCGCCGCCCAAAAGGGTGACGCTGCCGGGTACTATGCCGCCGCCGAGAACTCTGTCAAGTTCTCCTATGCCTGAGGACACGCGGCCGGAGGCGGTAGTGGTGACATCGGCTAAGGGTATGGCATGGGCGTAGGCGAGGTTGTTTATGGAGGGAACGGAGGATACCTTCTTTTGCTCCAGCATGGTGTTCCAGCTGCCGCAGGCGGGGCATTTGCCCAGCCACTTGGTGCTTTCGTAGCCGCATTCCCCGCAGAAAAATACGCTGCCCTTCGCTTTTGCCATATTATGCTCCTTGGATCTTATTATCAGGGTATTTTAGTGAATTTTACTATGTCACGCTCGCGGGAGGTGACGTCCATCCAGACCACATAGTCATCGGACACGCCTAGCAGCAACGCGGATTCATACTCCTGAGTTACCCGGTATATCTTGCCCTCCGCAAAGGAAAATACCAATATGCTGCTGGAATCCGTATCGGTATTGGTGCGGGAATAGGCTATAAAATGGCTGCCCAGCCAGAACTCGACCACGCAGCGGTCCACCTCAGTGGGTGTGCCGGAGAGGCCGTCCGCCGCATAAAGGGCGGTGTCCCGGCCGTGAAGCTCGGTAAGCCAGGCGATGTATCTGCCGTTGTACTCCGGGTCATGCACGAAGGTGCCGGGCTTGATGGACTTTATTGAGGATTCATTGAGGTTTATGTAGCGTATCACGCTGGTGTCCGAGTTGCCGTCGGAGGTGGCGGAATCCGCCCATATCAGCGTGTCATTTGATAAAAAGGGCTTGCTCTGACCGTATACCGAGCTTGAGAACATGGCCACTACGGTGGATTCCATGGTGGTCAGGTCGTATACGAACAGCTTGTCCTTATTGGTGCCGGTGCGGTCGGTGAAGGCCACATAATTGCCCGACAGGAAGGGCTCAGGCTGGCCGGAGTATATGTCCTTGACCTTTACTGCCTTCAGAGGGGAGGCGGTAAGATCGACCGCCATGATGGCGCCGCCGCCGGTCAGGCTTCCGTCCAGATATACCAGCCACTTATCGTTGAATTTGGGGAACAGGAAGTGGTCGTTCTGGGGCGTAAGGTTAATCTTTTCGCTTATGCGGGTGCTTGGGTGGAAGAAGAACATGTCCCTGAACACCACGTTTTTGCCGGAGGAATCCAGCTTGCCCGCGGAGATCACCATCTTTTCGTTGTAAAAGTATGGGTCGGTAAACCACTTATAGCTCGATGAGCCGTCAAAAACCAGCTCCTGAGAGCTGCCGGTGAAGTCGTACAGACTCATTGGGTTGGGGGTAGGCGTGGGTATTGGCGTAGGGGCGGGGGTAGGCTCGGGGGCAAATGGGGGTCTGTAATCCCAGCCCATGAAGTCTGCCGCCTTGGGTATGACCACATAAAATATAGCGTAAAGCAACGCCAAAAAGACCAGTATTACTGCTAAAAGCTTGAGTATGGGGCCCCATACCGAGGCGCTGAGGCTGCGTTTGCGCCTTCTGCGCTTTGCTCGTTTAAAACGGCGTCTTGACATATATATTTAAGCTCCCCGAATCGACAACATATTACATATAAATTATAGCATGATGGGTGCCGCTATATCAATCGCGGCATTTGTTAATTATACCAGTAATTATATCAGCAAAAAGCCGCAACTTTGTCATTTTAATTTGTTCCGACTATTGGTATAATCAATCGGTATGATAAAAGTGATTTTGCTTAAATAAAGGAGAAGGATATGCTGGGAACCATAGTCAATGCCGGGGCCATAATATTGGGCTGCGCTGCGGGGCTGCTTCTCAGGCGAGGCATACCGGATAGGGTGACGGACGCGGTGATGAAGGGCATAGGGCTCTGCGTCATTTATATAGGCGTATCCGGCGCGCTGGAGGGGGAAAAGACCATCGCCATGATAATCGCCATGGCGGCGGGCGGCGCCATAGGAACGGCGCTTGACCTAAACGGCGGAATGGAGCGCTTGGGCAGGCTCCTCGAGGAAAAGCTCGCAAGGGGCGGAAGCGGCCTTTCCACAGGCTTCGTTACCGCCAGCCTCATATACTGCGTAGGCGCGATGGCGGTGGTGGGCAGCCTGCAAAGCGGCCTCACCGGCAGTCACGATATGCTCTATACAAAGTCGCTTCTGGACGGCATTTCCGCCATAGTTCTTACCGCAAGCCTTGGGATAGGAGTCGGCCTGTCGGCTGTCAGCGTGCTCATATACCAGGGAGCCATAACGCTGCTCGCGGGGCTGCTTGCGCCCGTGCTGACGGATGCCGTGGTGGCGGAGATGACCTGCGTGGGGAGTATGCTGATATTCGCACTGGGCTTGAATATGATAGGCGTTACGAAGATAAAGGTGATGGACTTTGTACCCGCCATATTCCTCGTTATACCCCTGTGCTATGTGCTGTGATATTAAGATAGGTTATTGCGAAGAGTATAGTGGAGCCTATTAATTATTGGGTGTTTTTTGCTGTTCGGGTTGTAATGGCATCGCGCTCCGTGATAAAATCATAATCAGGAAAGAATGACCCGGTGTATCAACTCATCGGGCAGCTAATATTCAAGGAGGATATTTCATGCAGTATTCACGCGAAGTGGAAGAGATGTATTGCGTTGCAAAGGGCGCAAAGCATGATCCTGCCCCCATACCCGAAGAGGGCAAGTGGGTCAAGGCTAAGGAGATTAAAGACATAAGCGGCTTCACACACGGTGTGGGCTGGTGCGCGCCTCAGCAGGGAGCCTGCAAGCTTTCCCTCAACATAAAGGGCGGCGTCATTCAGGAAGCATTGGTGGAGACCATCGGCTGCTCCGGCATGACCCACAGTGCCGCTATGGCAGCAGAGATACTCCCCGGCAAGACCATCCTGGAGGCGCTGAACACCGACCTGGTATGTGATGCTATAAACACCGCTATGAGGGAACTGTTCCTTCAGATTGTATATGGCCGCAGTCAGAGCGCCTTCTCCGATGACGGCCTGGCAATTGGTGCCGGTCTTGAGGATCTGGGCAAGGGCCTCCGCAGCCAGGTAGGCACCATGTACGGCACCCTGAAGAAGGGTCCCCGCTATCTGGAGATGGCGGAAGGTTACGTACTTGGCATAGCTCTGGACGAGGATGACCAGATCATCGGCTATAAGTTTGTACACCTTGGCAAGATGATGGAAGCCATCAAGAAGGGCATGGACCCCAAGGAAGCATACGAGAAGAACATCGGCACCTACGGCCGCTTTGCTGAGGCCGCTAAGGTGATCGACCCCCGCAAGGAATAAGGAGGGCGCGATAATGGCAACTTTTGAAGGTTACGAAAGAAGAATAGATCAGATCAACCCCGTACTGGCGCAGTATGGCCTCAAATCACTTGAAGAGGCGGACGAGTTGCTCAAGTCCAAGGGCATAGACGTGCGCAGCATAGTGCTGGGAATACAGCCCATCGCTTTTGAGAATGCCGTATGGGCCTACACCCTTGGCGCAGCCATCGCCGTAAAGAAAAACGTAAAGACTGCCGCCGAAGCTTCCGAGTGCATAGGCGAAGGCCTCCAGACCTTCTGCATTCCCGGTTCCGTAGCAGATCAGCGCAAGGTCGGTATTGGCCACGGCAATCTTGGAGCCATGCTGCTGAGCGAAGGCACCAAGTGCTTCGCCTTCCTGGCAGGCCATGAGAGCTTTGCCGCAGCTGAGGGCGCTATCGGCATAGCCCGCACCGCAAACAAGGTCCGCAAGGAGCCCCTGCAGGTTATCCTGAACGGTCTGGGGAAGGACGCTGCACAGATCATCTCCCGTATCAACGGCTTCACTCACTGCGAGACCGAGTACAATCAGTACACCGGCGAGCTGACTGTCACCAAGACCACAGCCTACAGTAAGGGCGAGCGTGCCAACGTGCGCTGCTATGGCGCTGACGACGTAAACGAGGGCGTGGCCATAATGCGCCATGAGAACGTTGACGTTTCCATAACCGGCAACTCCACCAACCCCACCCGCTTCCAGCACCCGGTCGCAGGCACCTACAAGAAGTGGTGCGTCGAGAACGGCAAAAAGTACTTTTCCGTTGCTTCCGGCGGCGGCACTGGCCGTACCCTGCACCCCGACAACATGGCTGCCGGCCCCTCCTCCTACGGCATGACCGACACCATGGGCCGTATGCATTCCGACGCCCAGTTTGCAGGCAGCTCCTCCGTGCCCGCCCACGTTGAAATGATGGGCCTTATCGGCATGGGCAACAACCCCATGGTGGGCGCCACCGTGGCGGTATCCGTGGCAGTAGCCGAGGCGATGAAGGCGTAAGGGCTTTTCCTGATGCCACCGACTTTGCGGTGGCACTATAACGCGATAAACAGGCAGACACGTCATTTTCGGTAAAACGATGATGGCGTGTCTTTTCGTATTTCCTACAAGTACCATTTATGGTATAATCTATTGGGCGCAAGGAGGGTAAATGGGAATTATTGCTTATATTTTCGGCGGGATAGGGCTGTTTCTGCTGCTGGACGGTGCACTGCTGCATCTGGGCATCGCGGCGGCGCTGCCCTGGTTTACGGCTTTTCTTGCGGGCGCCACGGGTACGCTTATAGCGCTGGTGTGGTACTTCGACATAAAGGCGCGGGAGCGGGCTAAGAAGAAGCGCGGCAAGGCCTTTACCGCCATGATGGTTGACATATGCGTATGCATACTGGCAGTATGCGAGTTGATAGTAAATATGCTTTCGCGGCTGGCGTAAGGGGTATGATATGGCGAATACAAAGCTCAAACCACTTTATTTGTTGGATATTTTCCGGGAAATGACGGACGAGCGGCACAGGATGACTGTGCCTGAGCTGCTGGAGGAGCTGCAAAGGCGGGGCATTACGGCTGAACGCAAGGGCATTTACCGGGACATAGACGCGCTCATACAGTATGGCGCCGACATAAAACACACCGGTACGGGGTACTATCTCGCCAGGGGAGAGCTTTCAAGGGATGAGCTTAAATGCCTCATCTGGGCTCTGCGCTCGGCAAATTTCTTATCAGATAAGCGGACGGCGGCATTGCTGGAAAAGCTTAAAGGCATAGTCGGAATGCAGCTGGCTGCGCTGACTCTGCCGGAAGATGGCGCAATGAAATGCCCGGACGATCAAATGATAGAGAATATAGACCGGCTTAGCGTAGCCATAGAACAGCGGCGGCAGGTTACGTATTCGGATAAAGACCACATGGACGGGCTGGCGCGGCGGCTGCGGATAAGCCCGTATGCGCTGTTATGGCTAAAGAAGGGCTGCTGCGTACTGTGCAACCAAGAGGGGCAGAGCGGCCTGAGCTGCCTCGAGTTGGCGAACATGAGCTCCATAAGGACGGACATGACCCCGTGGCGCAATTATAGCGAGATAAGCATGTACAGGGAGTTGGATCTCGATGACATAGCCGCGCGGCTGGAGGCGGGCGAAGACATATGCAAGCCGTAGCGAATATAACATAATAAATTAAGTATCGAAGTACCAGAATAAACCACGGGAGGCCATAGATATGAGCAATAGAAGCAAGAAGATCAAAAGGGCAAAGCTGATAAGCGGCACAGTGCTTATGGTGCTGTTCCTGCTGCTGATAGCAGCGCTTAAGATAATAGACGTGCAGCCAATAGGCCCGCAGGGGTCGGAGGTGGGCTTCGCAACGCTTAACGGTGCGTTTCACCGGCTGACTGGCGTGAATATGACATGGTACGACATAACCGGGGCGCTGGGCATGGCAGCCATAGCTGTGGCGTGCGGCTTTGGTCTGTTTGGCCTTTGGCAGCTGATAAAGCGCAGGAGCCTGAAAAGGGTGGATCGGGATATATATGCCCTGGCAGGGCTGTATATAGCCATTGGAATAGTGTATGTGCTGTTTGAAAAGGCAGTCGTAAATTATCGTCCAGTAGACATGGGCGCAGGTCTTGAGCCTTCCTTCCCGTCCTCCCATACCATGCTTACCTGCTGCATAATGTCCTCCGCCATATGGCAGTTCAAAAGGCGCATAAAATCCGAAGCGCTGCGCAAAACGACTGTGCTGCTCTGTACGGCGGTAATGGCTGTAACGATAGCGGGACGCCTGGTATCCGGCGTGCACTGGATGACCGACATAGCAGGCGGAATTTTGATCTCTGCGTCGCTCATGGCATTTTACAGGGCGGCGGCTATCAGGTAAAACCGCGGGCATTATAAAAGCCCCCTTCCGAATCGGTACGGAGGGGGCTTTGTTGCTGCCATTTACTTGGAAATTATCCTCATCCATGCGTCGTTGTAGACGTTTATGAAATCGCCCAGATCGTGGAAGATATCGCACTTTTCGAGGTAGGCAGGATCCGGATTGTATGTGGGATTATCTATGTAGCCGGCGCCCATCAGCTCAAGAGCGGCGCTGTTGGGGGTAGAGTAGCCGATGTATTCGGCGTTCTGTGCGGCTACATCGGGCTCACAGAGGAAGTCGATGAACTTCTCGGCTTCCGCGGTGTGCTTGCTGGACTTAGGGATTATGATATTATCGAACCAGAGGTTGGTGCCGCTATCGGGGCAGGCGTATGCCAGATCGGGGTTGCCGTCCTCGGCGTCCATGCACCACATGGCGTCTCCGCTGTAAACTACCGCCAGCGCAGCGCCGCCGCCTATCATGCGATCCTTGATCTCATCGCCAAGGTAGGCCTGAACCAGCGGCTTTTGTTCGATGAGCGCCTCCTCGGCAGCCGCGATGTCAGCCTCATTTCGGGTGTTTATGGAGTAACCCAGCTTCATCAGCGTGACGCCTATGGTATCGCGTATGCTGTTGTACATCAGTATCTGGCCGGAGTATTTCTCGTTCCAGAGTATATCCCAGCTGTTAACGGGATCGTCAACCATGGTGGTGTTGTAGAGTATGCCTACGGTGCCCCACATGTATGGAATGCTGTACTTGTTGTCGGGATCGAAGTCGAGATCCATGAAGCGGGGATCGATGTTCTTTAGGTTGGGTATGTTGTCCTTGTTTATCTCGTGGAGCAGGTCCATGCCGATAAGCTTTTCGATTATATAGTCGGAGGGGAAGCAAAGGTCGTAAATGCAGTCTTCCTGCTGGAGCTTTACAAGCATCTCCTCATTGTTGGCGAGGGTAGTATAGTTGATCTTTATGCCGGTCTCATCTTCAAAGCGGGTGATGAGTTCTTCGTCGATGTAATCGCCCCAGTTGAGGACGTTCAGCGTTACGGTATCCGCGCTCTTTGCGCAGCCGGCGAAGAGGCTTATAGCCATGACGATCATCAGCAGAAAGGCTATCTTTTTCATTTACTGTATTATCTCCTTTATTTAAAATCTGTTGTGGGTATTATTACCGCGTGATACTGAGCTTTTTGCGCTGGGTCTCCGCGGCCCGCTCCTCGTTTATGCTCTTGAGGTTTATGAATACCAGAAGGGCTACGACGACTACGAACATTATGGTACAGAGGGCGTTTATCTTGGGGCTTATGCCGCGACGGGCAATGCCGTAGATGTAGATGGAAAGATTCTGTATGCCGTCTGTTGCGAACCAACTCACCACGAAGTCATCAAGGCTCAGGGTGAAGGCCAGAACGAAGCCTGATACTATGCCGGGCATTATGTCGGGTATAACTACCTTGAGTATGGCCATTATGGGGGTGCAGCCAAGGTCCATGGCCGCTTCGTAGAGCAGGTTGGAGCTTTGGCGCAGCTTGGGCATCACGGAGAATATCACATAAGGGATATTGAAGGTGATGTGGGCTATGAGCATCCTCGTATAGCTGCCCTTTATGCCCAGCGCCGCAAAGAGCATCATGAAGCTGATACCTGTGACCAGGTCCGGGTTGACCATTGGAAGGCGTGATATATTCTCCACCACAGCCCTAGGCCGCTTCTTCATGGAATGTATGCCTATTGCGGCGAAGGTGCCTATGAAGGTGGCCACAAGTGCGGATATCACGGCGACAGAGAGAGTAACGATGAGGGCGTTCATAATGGTGGAGTCGTGCATCAGCGCCTCATACCATTTGAAGGAGAAGCCGGTCCAGCGCGCCATGGACTTGCTGCCGTTGAAGGAAAACACCATCAGCACAAGGATGGGAGCGTACAGGAATATCAGCATTAGCCCAAGGTAAGTGCCGCGAAAAAAGTTTCTGAGCTTTTTCACCAGAGCATACCTCCTTCATCGCCGGAATCACGCTCCGCACGGCGCATGACCGCCATGGAGAGAAGTACCAGAATAAGCAGAATAAAGCTGAGCGCGCTGCCTACGGGCCATGCGGACTGGCCCAGAGTTATGAACTGGTTCTCTATGAGATCGCCGTAGAGCAGGAATTTGCCGCCGCCCAGCAGGCGGGAAATGGCGAATGTGGTTATTGCGGGAATGAACACCATGGTTATTCCGGATATTATGCCGGGTACCGATTGAGGCAGAACCACCTTGATAAAGCAGGTGATGGGGTTTGCGCCGAGGTCGGCCGCGGCTTCCACCAGTGAGCGGTCCAGCTTCACCAGCACGGAGTATATGGGCAGCACCATGAAGGGAAGGAAGTTATACACAGTGCCAAGCATCACGGCGCCCTCGGTGTAGAGTATCTGCTGGGAGGGCAGACCCAGAAGCTCCAGCAATGTGTTTAAAACGCCGTTGCTGTCAAGGAGTACCTGCCAGGCATATGTCCTGAGCAGGAAGTTCATCCACATGGGTACTATGAAAAGCACGTAGAGTATCGCCGCCTTGCGCTTGTTCATTGTGGAAAGTATGTAGGCTATGGGGTAGCCCAGTATGAGACATATAGCCGTGGCCTTGAGGGCTATCCATATGGAGCGACCAAGCACCTCCATGTATATCTCATTTGAAAGCACGGAGGTGATATTGCCGAGTGTCAGGCCTTCGTCAGACCTGAAGGCGAAGAGCACGATGAGGAGCATCGGCACGAGTATGAATATAAGCATCCATACTATGTACGGATAGGAGAATACCTGACGCTTGAGCTTCATGGCGTTATTCCTCCTCTGCGGCTGCTGCGGCATCTGCTATCTCGTCCTCGGTGAGCAGCTCCTGCTCGTCGTGCTTGAGACTCTTATGCATTATGTGTATGGCGTCGGGAACTATCTCGAGGCTTATTTCAGTATCCGGCGCAACGTAGTCGGTGGAGTGTACAGTCCATGTGAAGCTGCCCGTCTCTATCCGGAACTCGTAGTGTACGCCCATGAAAAGCACACTCTTTATAATGCCCTTTAACGCAGTCTTGCCGAGGGGCATTATGTCTATATCCTCCGGGCGGACAACCACGTCCACCGGGGTATTGCAGCCAAAGCCCGCGTCAACGCACTCAAAGTCTATATCGTGGAAGCGCACCTTGTAATCTTCCAGCATGACGCCGGGGATTATGTTGCTCTCACCTATGAACTTCGCCACAAATACGTTCTTGGGCTCGTTGTATATGTCGGCGGGGGTACCTATCTGCTGTATGACGCCCTCGTTCATGACGACTATGGTGTCGCTCATGGTCAGGGCTTCCTCCTGATCATGGGTGACGTAGATAAAGGTTATGCCCAGCCTCTGCTGCATGCGCTTGAGCTCTATCTGCATGCCCTTGCGGAGCTTGAGGTCTAGCGCGCCCAAAGGCTCGTCGAGGAGCAGCACACGGGGGCGGTTTACCAACGCACGCGCGATTGCCACCCGCTGCTGCTGGCCGCCTGAGAGCTGGTCGATGTACCTGCTGCCGTAGCCCGCCAGGTTCACGAGCTCCATCATCTCGTTTACGCGGGACTCTATTTCGTCCTTGGGCAGCTTCTGTATCTTAAGGCCGAAGGCTATATTGTCGAACACGTTGAGATGGGGGAACAGGGCGTACTTCTGAAAGACCGTATTTACCTGACGGCGGTAGGGCGGGACGCCGCTTATGTCCTTGCCGTCTACCAGTATCTGGCCGTTGTCGGGCAGGGTAAAGCCCGCTATAAGGCGCAGCATGGTAGTTTTGCCGCAGCCGGAGGGGCCGAGCAGGGTAAGAAACTCGCCGTCGCGTATATAGAGGTTTATATCCTTTAATACATCGGTATCATCGTAGGTCTTGGTTATGTTTTTCAGGTCTATCAGATGCTTGCTCATTTGCAGTTACCTCGATAAATTATTTAAAAGGAAGGAGGGGTGGCTACCCATATAAGCCGAGCCCCGGTCTTGCCGGTATTCTGTATCCAGTGTACGCTGGCAGGTTTGAAGCAGAAACTGTCGCCCTTGCGCACCCGGTACTTTTCTTCGCCAATGTGGAGTACTACGTTTCCATGCAGGACGAATCCGAATTCTTCGCCTTCGTGGGGGTTTTCCTCATAGGTAGAGCCGCCGGGCTCAAGGGTTATCATAATAGGCTCAAGGCAGTTCTTCTGGGCGTTCGGTACCAGCCAACGTACTACGTAGCCTGCCTCGGTCTCTTCTTTTTCAAACATGTCCTCTGAGGTGAAGACTATCTTTTCAGTTCTGGCCTCGGTAAAAAATTCCGAGAGGTTTGTGCCCAGCGCTTCAAGTATGTCGGTAAGGGTGGCTATGGAGGGTGAAGTCAGATCCCGCTCAAGCTGGGATATAAAGCCTTTGGAAAGCTCTGTACGGGCGGCCAGCTCCTCCTGTGTGAGGCCAAGCTTTTGTCGGTATCGCCTGATTTTTTCGCCGATGTTTACCATTTGATGCGCCTCCTTGTCTGCGCGCGGCGTAAATAAACCTGAAGTTTAGGTATTCTAAACAGCCGAGTACAATTAAAACACCTTTCGACATAAAAGTCAATGGCTTTTGTAAAGTAATACGAAACTTTAGGTTTAAAATTTGTGCGCTGGAAAAAACTGCCCCCAAAAACAATAAAACCCCGGTGAAAAACACCGGGGCGAAAAGGAAGCGGCTTTAGAAGCCCACTACGCAGCTTGGATGCAGGTAACCCTGAAGGCCGTTTACCTCGCAGAAGTACCAGTTGCCGGCTACGGAGATGATCTTTACAGGGGTACCGGGTTCCAGCTCGGCTATAACGCCGTACTCGGAGCCGGGACCGGAGCGGAAATTGGCAATGATGCCACTTTTTACACGCGCACCGGAGGAGGGAGCGGATGCTGATCCTGTACCGGTCTGAGTCTGTGTCTGGGATTGAGGCGCGGCGGCGACGGTGGTGCCGTCGGGATAGCTGCCGTCCGGGTTGGGGTAGAGCAGCGTATCGGTGAGCTTTACGTATTTTGTGCGCATATAGCCGGATACGCCGTTATAGCTTCCGTACAGCCAGCCGCTGCCGGCCTGCTCGGTGACGTTTACCGTTTTACCCTTGGGTATGGTGGTAAGGGTACTGGAGGAGCGGCTGGCGCTGGAGTAGACATAGGTCTTGCCTGTGGCGGCATAGGATTGGGTGGTGCGTACGTTGTCAGGGTCGCAGGTGAGATACATGGTCTTGACATAGCCCAGCTTGCCCGCGGGGGTGCGTACCTTGCACCATTCGGCGCCTATCTGTAAAAGCTCTACATGGTCTCCATAGTTGAGCTTGGCTACAGTCTTATCCTTGCTGTTGGAGAAGCCGGAACGGACGGGAACATCGTTCAGCTTAACGGTAGCGGGCACCTCGGAAGGGGTGGCGTGGGAATCGGAAGGCTGCTGGTAGCTGCTGTAATCGGGTATGGTGCTCTTGAGCCGGCTTACAAGGTAGGGGTTTGCCGCCTTGTTCTTTACTATGTTGCAGAGGGTTCCCGGCGGGCAGTTGTAGTATATCCACTGGGCGACGTGGGGCAGCACCCTGACGCAGCCGTGGGAGACATTCTTGCCCAGGTTTTTGTAGGCGGATTTGGACATGGAGGAAAGCTTCTTGGACTTGTACATTACGGAATGGATGTATACGCCTCGCACTACCTGAGTCCAGTACTGGGCGTATTCGCCGTAAGCTACGAAGTAGCCAAAACGCTCTTTGAGGTCGCCTAGCCGGAACTTACCGCTGCCGGTAGGAGTCTTATCGCTGCCGGTGGTGCAGAGGCTTTGCAGCACTGCGTTGCCGCTCTGGTCGTATACGGTTATGACCTGATTCACAAGGTCTATCTCTATGCTGTACCTGTTGGGATCGGTATTATCGTAATCCACCTTGCTGGTAAAGCCGGACAGGACCTCAGCGTGGGCCACAGAGGGCGTTAGGGAAAGGAGCGTTACAAGGCATAGAGCAAGTGAGAGCAAGCGTCTTTTCATTGCAGTAAAATCATCCTCCGATAAAAGTATTTATGTTGAGCGGAACCATCAGGTGGTCCGCCTGTTCATCATGGTAGTAAGGAAGAAACCTATCGCGGCCAGCATGAGATACAGCAGCTCCTTGAAAAACGGTGCGAAGCCGGGGAAGATAAGCGCCGTGGTGCCTATGAGGAAGCCCAGCACACAGTAGTTCGCACCGGCGGGGTGCCTGCGGAACATATTGCGTACAAATACCACCAACAGCGCGCCGACTATGAGCGCGCTGCATCCCGCGCATATGAGATAGGGTAGTTCAAGCCTCGTTAGGGAGGAGAGCAGCGGCTCGTATAATCCCATGAACATAAGTATGAAGGAGGTGCTGATGCCGGGGATTACTATGCCTATGGCGATTATTCCGCCGGCCAGGGCCGCCGTAAGGTAGTTGTACTCCCAGGGATTGCTTCCGGTGAGCCTGTCGTCCAGCAAGGCTATTGCCGCCACGAGCACGGCGCCCAGCAGCGAGCATATGGCGTATTTTAAGGAGAAGGGCTTGCCGGCTTCTTTTATGATAGAAGGAATGCCACCCAGCACCATGCCTATGAGCATATACATGAAGGGCATGTTCCAGTTTTTCAGCAGCCACTCCAGCGCAAAGGCACAGCCGAATACGCCTATGGCAACACCCAAGCCGTAAGGCCACAGGAAGCTGAAGCTCTTTTTAAAATTGGAAAACAGGCCGATTATGGCGTCCAGAGCCTCCTGATATACGCCGAAAGCAACGGCCATTATACCACCGCTGGCCCCGGGTATTAACCCCGCTGCGCCTATGAGAGTGCCTTCCAGCACTGCTTGTAATGTATTTCGGCTGCGCATAGAGCGTACCGCCTTCCTCCGCGTCAATATATATCCAAATACTAACACATATGTAAGGCTTTGGCACGGGTTTCGTCAGTGTATTCAAAAAAATTTAAAGATTTGATAAAAAAGGGAGGTGCTACGCCTCCCTGTTTTCTGAAATGGTGGTATACAGCGAAACGCCCAGCACTATCGCGCCGCCTATGAGCTCCCTCGCGGTGGGCGGCATCTTCAGTACCAGCGCCGCCAGTATTATGCCGTACACCGACTCCATACCGGCAATGATGCCTGCGGTCTGAACCTTTACCCGGCGCAGGCTGCTTACGAAGAGGGAGTGAGCGAATGCGGTACAGAACACGCCCAATACGGCGATCAGCGTTATATCAATTCCGGTGACGGCAGGACGCATGACGGCTACAAAGGGCAGCAGCACAACTGCCGCCGCGCTCTGCTCATAAAAGCACACCACGCTGCCGGGATAGACGGCTGAGAAGCGGCGGTTCATGAGGGAAAGCAGGGCGTATGTCAGCGCCGACAGCATACCCCATGCAAGCCCCGCAGGCGAGAAACCGGCAAGGTCATCCAAGGGAACCAGAACGAATACGCCTATCAGCATGACGATCGCGCATATGACGCTTTTCAGCCTTAGCTTTTCCCTGAACATTACGGGCTCTATAAAAGTAACGAACAGAGGGAAGGTCGAAAAGGTTATGGTGCCGACGGCTACGCTCGCTACCCTGACAGACTCGATAAAACTGAACCAGTGCAGTGCAAGCACCGCTCCGGTTATGACCAGCCACATAAAGTCGGACTTACTTTTGAGCTTTATGGAGGTCCTTGTGGCCATGCACAGAATGTAAAGCGTTATTGACGAGAAAAACACCCGCCCGAAGGTTATCATCATGGAGCCGGTGGTTATGCCCCTGCTTATTACGCCGGCCAGCCCGAACAGCAGCACGGCTCCGTGTATCATAAGTAAGTCGGTCAGATTGTTCTTTTTGCGCTGCTCCATAGCATCTCCCTCCATAGCTTTAAACACAGTGATTATATATCACTTGCGGCGTTTTTTCCATGCCTGCGAAAAAAATAAGGGGGAAATAAAAAATAATGCTTTACTTTATCACGCTAAAGTGATATAGTACTAAAGCAAGAGGACGCAAAAAATATTTTTGATATACAAAGGAGAGAAAAACCATGAAGAAGATCGCTGCACTTGTTATGGCAATGCTGATGGTTACCTGCCTTTTTGCGGGCTGTGCAAAGAAGGAAGCGGCCAATGACGACCTGAGCTATGTAAAGGACAAGGGTACGCTGGTGATAGGCATCACCGAGTATGCTCCCATGAATTATTATGACGACAGCGGCAAGCTCATAGGCTTTGACACCGAGTTTGCCGAGGCGGTTTGCGAAAAGCTGGGGGTTGCTCCTGAGTTTACCGTTATCGACTGGAACACCAAGGAAGTGGAGCTTAAGGCCAAAAATATAGACTGTATCTGGAACGGCTTTACTATCCGCGAGGACCTGAAGGAGAGCATAGATTTCAGCAATGCATACTGCAAAAACATGCAGGTGGCTGTTATAAAGGCCGAGAACTCCGGCAAGTACACCGACCTCGCTTCCCTTGCCAAGGCGAACATAGTTGCCGAGGCCGGCTCCTCCGGCGAGAGCGCCGTAGCAGATTGTGAAGAACTTAAGGAATGCAATTACGTGGGCGTATCCAAGATGGCTGACGCGCTTCTTGAAGTCAAGGCCGGCACTGCGGACGCGGCGGTAGTGGACTATGTGATGGCAAAGGCTATGGTGGGAGAGGGTACGGATTATTCCGACCTTCAGATAGTAGACGGCATCGAGCTTGCATATGAGGAGTACGGCATAGGCTTCCGCAAGGGCTCCAACCTTGTGGAAAGCGTAAACAAGGCTATGGACGAGATGATCGCCGACGGCTCCCTCAAGGCTATTGCCGACAAGTATGGCCTTGCGCTGATGGCTGACTGATAAAGCACAATAAGAGCAACTTAACAAGGGCAGGGAAACCCCCTGCCCAACATTGCGATAATAAAGGATTTTTGACAGTATGCTGCTTACCGTTACCCAGAAGCTCCTGGAGGGCTTCGGCACCTCCTGCATAATATTTATAGTGACCCTGCTCGCGGCGCTGCCGCTGGGCTTAGTCATTGCCTTCGGCTCCATGAGCAGGTTCAAGCCTATAGCATGGCTTACTCGAGGCTTTGTGTGGATAATGCGGGGCACCCCCCTGATGCTTCAGCTTATGATAGTTTACTATGGCCCCGGCCTGCTGTGGGAGGGCAATTCGGTCTCCAAGCTTTCCGCGGTGCTCATAGCCTTCTCTATCAACTACGCCGCGTATTTCTCGGAGATTTACCGGGGAGGCATAGAGAGCATACCCAGAGGTCAGTACGAGGCGGGACAGGTGCTGGGCATGACCAAGAAGCAGGTGTTCTTCAACGTCATACTGCTTCAGGTGGTAAAGCGTATAGTGCCGCCCCTTGGAAACGAGATGATGACACTGGTAAAGGATACCTCCCTTGCCCGCGTTATCGCATGCAAGGAGATAATAATGATAGCGCAGGAGTACATGTCGGTAAAAGGCCTCATATGGCCGCTGTTCTACTCGGGGCTGTTCTATCTGTTATTCTGCGGAGCGCTGACAGTGATCCTTGGCCGCGTAGAAAAGAAACTGGACTATTTCAGGGTGTAAGCTTATGCCGATGCTGGAAGTAAAAAACATAAAGAAAAACTTTGGCGATACCGAAGTATTGAAGGGACTCGACTTCTCTCTCGAAAAGGGCGAGGTGCTGGCCATAATCGGCTCCTCAGGTTCGGGCAAGACTACGCTTTTAAGGTGTCTGAACTTCCTTGAAAGCCCTGACGAGGGGCAGATAACCGTAAACGGAGAGACGCTGTTCGACTCTAATGCCTACGCCGTCCCAAGCGAGGAGGAGATACGTAAAAAGAGGCTGCACTTTGGATTGGTGTTCCAGTCCTTCAACCTGTTTCCCCAGTATACCGCGCTGCAGAACGTAAAGCTTGCTCCGGAGCTAATGCTCTCGGAAAACCCCGATCGCGGCAGCATGAAGGAGGCCAAGGCCGATATAGACAAAAAAGCCCGGGAACTCCTTGCAAGGGTAGGACTGAGCGGCAGGATGGATTCCTACCCTCATCAGCTTTCCGGCGGACAGCAGCAGCGGGTAGCCATAGCCCGCGCCTTAGCCATGAACCCGGATATACTTTGCTTTGACGAGCCCACATCGGCGCTGGATCCCGAGCTTACCGGCGAGGTACTGAAGGTAATAAGGAGCCTGAAGGGCGCCGACAGTACAATGATAGTCGTAACTCACGAAATGGAGTTTGCAAAGAACGTGGCGGATAAGGTATTATTTATGTCAGAGGGCGTAATCGAGGAGATGGGCACGGCGGACGAGGTGTTCAACAACCCCAGGAGCGAGCGAACCAAAGCCTTCTTTGCAAATTTCAGGGAGCGGCAATGATAAATGACGGGCATAGTTGAGGTGGACGTACACGGCATGAACCAGACGCAGGCGCAGATAGCCATAGACGCGGCGCTGCGCAGGGCAAACGCTTCGGTCTACCGCATACGCGTAATACACGGCTATACCCACAACACCATACTGCGGGATATGGTGCAATACAAATACAGAAACCACCCCAAGGTAAAAAGAATAGCCCCGGGCAGCAACCCGGGGCAGACTGATTTAATATTAAGGGAGCTGTTTTAGAATATGCCGTCAAGGCAGTCAAGGGCATCTTTCCCAAACATATCCGAATAGTCGGACTTGGCAAGGCTAACAGCCATAGCGCCGTCGTTGTCAAGCTCTTCCATAAGCACGTCTCCTACAGTATGCAGTATGTGGGCGGTGTGAAAGGTAAAGTCCTTTATGCAGGCATTGCCCAGGGACTTTTTCTTTTTGTTCAGTGCCTTTATCTGCTTGTGGGTCAGCCCCTCGCCCCAACTGAACCGGCAGCAGTCGCCGCCCCAGCTCATGGGCGGGTTCAGCTGGGTGCAGGTGAATTCCGGATTGAAGCCTTGGAACCAGGCGTTGTCTATGTTGCAGCAGTAGTACTTGCCGTATTCCGTGAGGCCGTGCTTTGCCCATGCGTCGCACCAGGCGCACTTGGCTATGTAGGTATGGAGGACAGGCATGCCGCAGGTTACGCCGAATTCCATCTGGCCCGGAAAGTCAGGCTTCCATTCGCCGTAGGCCTGGCTGTTGAGTACGGTGAGCTTATCGCCCCGCTCAAGGGCGTTCAGCGCCATGCGCCGGCCACGCTCGTTGCCGTAACGGGTCATTCCGGCGAGTATGGCTTCTTTTCCCTTTTCACCTGAAATCTCTATGGCGTGCTTTGCCAGCAGCGCGAACATTACGGCATGATGTTCTATAGTAAGCGGCATGTGTAACCTCCTTATCCGTTTAAAAGCTCTGTTATTTCTTCCATAGTGGGCATTGCAGGTATTCCGCCGCGCCTGCCTATGCAGAGGCTGGCTGTGGCGCAGCCCACACGGGCGAAACGTACCATATCGTCTATGCTTACATCGTATACGCTCTTGCCGCTCTTTACAAATTCGCTCAAGAAACCGCCGAAGAACGCATCGCCTGCGCCGGTGGTGTCCACCGCATCGCATGGGAAGGCGGGTACCGAGCGCTGTTGGTCGCCGGTAGCCACTACAGCTCCCCCCTCTCCCAGGGTTATGACTATGAGCGCTACGCCTTCCTTACGCAGTACTTTTATGGCGGTATCCACGTCGTCTATGCCTGCGGCGAAAGGCATTTCCTCCTGGGAAAGCTTGATTATGTCCACTATGGGCAGTATGGAGCGTATCTGGTCGCAGGCGGCAGCGTCGTCGGCCCAGAGGGAGGCGCGGTAGTTGGGATCGTAGCTCACCGCTGCTCCTGTGGACTTGGCGGTGATGAGGGCCTGCCAGGTTGACGAGCGGCTGGGCTCTGCCGTAAGGGAGACAGAGCCTACGTGGAATACTTTTGTATTGCGCAGGAGCTGCTGATTCAATTCGTTGGGCCTGAGCAGCGTGTCCGCCCCCGGATCGCGTATGAAGGAGAACTCCCTCTCGCCGCTGTCGCTCAGCGCGACGAAGGCAAGGCTTGTGGCCGCGGCCGGGTCCATGACGAGGCCCTCCGTATTGATCCCCGCCCGCTCTGCTGCGGCCTTCAGGAAGCGGCCGTGCATATCGTCGCCCACCTTGCCTATAAAGGCGGTGGAAAGCCCCTGCTTTGCCGCTGCCGCAAGGAGGTTGGCCGGTGCGCCGCCGGGGTTTTGCTCAAAGAGCGGGTAGCCCGCCGGGGAAAAACCAGCCTGAGTAAAGTCCACCAAAAGCTCGCCAAGAGCGGTAATATCTGCCATATTAAAACGGTTCCTTTCGAATACAATCGGGTTGAGTCAAGTAATTATACCATATTTTTGTGCGATTTGGCCCGCCGCTTGATAAAAACCAGGGATTGTGTAATAATACAAAGAAGAATTTACAGCGAGGACGTAAACGCCGCATGTTCATAGACCATTTTGCGCTGGGAATGCGCATACCAAAAGAAAACATGGATATTGGCCCAAAGGGCTGCATGGAGAAGCTGCTTTCCGGCCTTACACGCTACAATATTTCAGGCTTGGGCCTTTCCGGCGGCTGGGTGGAGGACGTGTATGTGATAGTGATAATGGGCGGCAGCCTGAGCTTTATGCGCAATGTTTACAGGCGCATACTTGCCAATGAGGATTTCTGTGCGCTGCTCTGCAAGGATAGGCCCTTTATCGAAAACAACCGCCTGGCAAAAATGCCGGAGCTGGAGTCCTTCGGCATGGTAGATGAGAACGGCGCCTTTCTCGGCGGCAACTGCTGCTTTGGCCTTACCGTGAGATAAATATATATGGGTAATCAACTAAAAGCTTTCCGCATAGGTTTATACAAATACGACCTGTGCAAGGAGGCTTTTTTATTATGTACATCTATACCGTAAAGCCGGGAGATACGTTGTTTGACATCGCCCAGAAAAACGGCGTGACGATTTCTGCGCTGGTGGCCGCGAACCAGCTCAGCGACCCGTATAAGCTGCCTGTAGGCCTTGCCCTCGTGATACCCGGGCAAAGCATACGGGAACGCAGCATTGTGGTTAACGGATACGCCTTCCCCGGAATATCGGATATAGCGCTGCTGGGCGCCCTGCAGTATCTCACCTATCTCTCGGTGTTTTCCGCGAAGACCCGCATTGACGGCACCATTACGGAGCTTAACGATACGGCGCTTATACGCAAATGCTACGTGAACGGCGTCGCGCCCGTGCTTACCCTCACTAACCAGCGTGAGAGCGGCGGCTTCAGCGGGGACATAGCCCATGCGGTGATAGCCGACGAGGAGGTTAAAACAAAGCTTATACAGAATGTGATGGAATATCTGGATCGCCGCAATTACTTCGGCCTGAATATAGATTTCGAGTATGTAAGAGAGGAAGACAGGACTCTTTATACGCAGTTTTTGTTGGACTTTGCGGCGGCGCTGCGCAGAGTAGGCTACAGCTTTTCGGTTGCCCTTGCGCCCAAGATAAGCCAGGAGCAGTCCGGGCTGCTTTATACCGCCCACGACTATGGGGCTGTTGGAAGCATCGCGGATAAGGTAATAATTATGACGTACGAGTGGGGCTATACCTACGGGGAGCCCATGGCGGTGGCGCCTATAGACAAGGTACGGCAGGTGCTGGACTATGCAGTCATGGAGATGCCTCCGGAAAAGATACTGATGGGCATGGCAAACTACGGCTATAGCTGGACACTCCCCTACAAAAAGGGGACTGCCGCGCGGCCGCTGTCCCTGTCTGAGATACCGCAAACCGCATATAGCCAATACGCCGATATACGCTTTGACGATACGGCACAATCGCCTTTCTTCAGGTATTACGACAGCGCAGGAACGGAACATATCGCCTGGTTTGAGGATACGCGCAGCATAGAAGCTAAGCTGAAGCTGGTGAGTGAGTATGGCCTTGGCGGCGTGAGCTATTGGAACATAAATACACTGTATCGGCCCAACTGGGCGGTGCTTTCCGGAATGTACGGCATAGAAAAGGTGTTCGGGCAGGGTTAACCCCTGCTCGGGGTCTCGCCAAGGTGGCGGTTAGCAACTTTTTCGACAGTATTAGGGCGGCCATCGGGCCGCCCTTTTAGTTTGATATTTTTTTGAGGAATTAGCATTGACTTTGAACAGAATAGTATATATAATACATATCGTAAAGCTCCGGTAACGTTACCGGTAAGGTTTTCAGCAACTATTTCAGCAAACCTCAAAACAGGCGGCGCTTAAAATGACTATAAAAGATATCGCAAAACTCAGCGGCGTAAGTGTAAGCACCGTTTCCCGCGTACTGAACAACAGACCGGATGTAAGCGAGGTTTGCAGAAGCCGGGTAAATGCCGTAATACAAAGCTCAAATTACATTCCCAACAACAGCGCAAGGGATCTGGTGAAGATCAGGTCCGATGCCATAGGTCTTGTGGTGCGCGGCGTATCCAACTCCTTTTATACAGACATTATCCGTTCCATAGAAAAAAGTATAGACGCGGCGGGCTATACCATGGTGATGCGCCACATAGCCTCATGCGATGACGAGATAAAGTGCGGCGCAGAGATGGAGAGAGAAAAGCGCCTTCGGGGCATAGTGTTTCTGGGCGGCTGCCACGACTACACAAAGGAGCGGATAAAGCTCCTCAACGTACCCTTCGTGTGCTGCTCATACACTAACCGCTACGGCAACCTTGACGATGACGAGTATTCTTCAGTGTCTATAGCGGACGAGGATGAAGCATACAAGGCTGTAAACGAGCTTTACAGGAATGGCCACAGGCGCATCGCGGCGCTGATATCCAGGCCTGACGACTGGTCCATAAGCCAGCTCCGCTATCGGGGCTACAGGAGGGCGCTTGAGGAGCACGGCCTGCCCTTTGATGAAAGCCTTGTGGTTTCGGCGGGCAGCTTTAACATAAAAGACGCCTACGCTGCAATGAAGGAGCAGCTTAATAGAAACCCCGACTTTACCGCGGTATTCGCCATAGCGGACGACATGGCCATAGGCGCCATGAAGGCCCTCCGGGAGGGGGGCAAACGGGTGCCCGAGGACTGCTCGGTAATAGCTATCGACGGCCTGACGGTATCCGACTATATACAGCCTACGCTTACCACCCTATGCCAGCCAATGCGTGAGATGGGAAAGAAAAGCGTGGAAATACTTCTCGACATGATAGAGGGCCGGGGAGAAAACAGGCATTTGACGCTGGAGACAAAGCTCCGCCGGGGCGCTTCGGTAAAGGATATGAATTAAATTTGCACGGTTTTTGCCGCGCGAAAATGATATAAAAAAGAGAGGATAACAAAAATGAAGAAGTTCTTGGCATTGCTGCTGACCGTCGCCATGGTATTCGCGATGGCAGCCTGTTCTGCACCTGCTGCAGACGAGACTAAACCCGCCGAGGAAGGCACTGCGGCGCCCGCGGAGGAGACCTCCGAGCAGCCCGCTGCCTCCGGTTCCGTCTATTACCTCAACTTCAAGCCCGAGGCCGACGCCGCCTGGCAGGAGCTGGCTAAGAAGTACACCGAGCTCACCGGAGTACCCGTAAAGGTCGTTACCGCCGCCTCCGGCGATTATCAGACCACTCTGACCTCCGAGATGGACAAGAGCGAGGCTCCCACACTGTTCCAGTGCGGCAACCAGGGCGCTCTGAATACCTGGGGCGAATATTGCCTCGATCTGAAGGACACCGATTTCTACAAGGAAATGACCACCGATGACTTCAACCTCTTTGGCGAGAACGGCGAAGTGCTTGCCGCCGGTTACTGCTATGAGGCGTTCGGCATCATCGTAAACAAGGCCCTGCTGGAGAAGGCCGGCCACTCCATCGATGAGATCACCAACTTTGAGACCCTTAAGGCTGTCGCCGATGATATACATGCCCGTGCCGCCGAGCTGGGCTTCGACGCCTTCAGCTCCGCCGGTCTTGACGGCTCCTCCTCCTGGAGGTTCTCCGGCCACCTCGCCAATATGCCTCTGTTCTACGAGTTCCGTGATGACAACGTAACTTCTCAGCCAGCCGCTATTACCGGCAAGTATCTTGACAACTACAAGGCCATCTGGGATCTCTACACCACCGATACCGCTACCACCGGCGCTGACCTTATAACCGCTACCAGCGATATGTCCAGCGGTGAGTTCAAGGAGGGCAAGGCCGCATTCTATCAGAACGGTACCTGGGAGTATGCCGGCCTCGTAGAAGCCGGTCTCAAGCCCGAGGATCTGGCCATGATCCCCATCTACTGCGGCGTTGAGGGCGAGGAGAAGGCTGGCCTCTGCTGCGGCACCGAGAACTGCTGGTCCGTAAACAAGGAAGCTTCCGAAGAGAACATCCAGGCTACTCTGGACTTCATGAAGTGGGTAGTAACCTCTGAGGAGGGCACCACCATGCTGGCCGAGCAGTTCGGTCCCTGCCCCTTCAAGTCCGCAAAGACCCCCGAGAACGTATTCTTTGCGCAGGCAAACGATTACATCACCAATGGCAACTATGTAGTGACCTGGGCATTCAACTACACTCCCGCTGTTGAGGATTGGCGCGCAGGCGTTGTCGATGCTCTGTCCAAGTACGTTACAGGCGGCAGCTGGGACGATGTAAAGACCGCTTTCGTAGACGGCTGGGCCGCTCAGTACGCTGCCGAGCATGCCGCTTAATTAGCAGCAACCATCACTCTGTAAAACACTATGGGGCGAGCGGCTTCCGCTCGCCCTGTTTTGAAGATTTCCGTTTAAGCGTTCTCCTGCGGACGGGGAATGTACGGAGACCTTTCCCCGGAAAGCGGCGGGGCAGGGTCCCTGTACATAAATAGCAGGTTATATTAAAGAGAGGAGAAATGATTATGCGACTCTGGAAACGCAAGCGGGATAATGCGGCGCTGAACTCCATACTTATCCGCAGGCCGATACAGCGCTATTTCTGGCTTTTCCTGCTGCCCACATTCGCAGCGTTCTGCGTGGGCTTCCTTTACCCCTTCTGTAAGGGACTGTTTTTATCCTTCTGTAAATTCAAGACCACCAGCAAATGGACGTGGGTGGGGCTGACCAACTATGCAAAGGCGATTGCGGACCCGTCGTTCATGCATGCCTTCTGGTATACGGCCATATTCGCATTGGTCTCCCTAATAATAATCAACGTGCTTGCTTTTGCGGTAGCTTATGTGCTGACACAGGGCATAAAGGGCTCCAATTTGTTCCGCACCGTGTTCTTCATGCCTAACCTGATAGGCGGCATAGTGCTGGGCTATATTTGGAGCATGATATTCGACGGCATACTTACCCATTACGGCACCTCCATACTGCTGGAGACGAAGTATGGCTTCTGGGGGCTGATAATCCTCATGTGCTGGCAGCAGATAGGCTATATGATGATAATATACATAGCCGGCTTGCAGTCTGTGCCGGAGGATATGCTGGAGGCAGCCAAAATAGACGGCGCCACAAAGTGGCAGACGCTGTGGCGCGTCACCATACCCAACGTTATGCCCTCAATCACTATCTGTACCTTCCTGACGCTGACTAACTCCTTTAAGCTCTTTGACCAGAACCTCGCGCTAACAGCGGGGCGTCCCTTCATAATGCAGGCGGGCGGGCTGACGGTAAAGACCACCGAGATGCTCGCGCTGAACATAGTCAATTCCTTCTACAGCACTAACGTCAATTCCCGCGGCGTAGGCCAGGCTAAGGCAGTACTGTTCTTCATACTGGTGGCGGCGATTGGCCTTGTACAGCTTAAGTCCACCCGTTCAAAGGAGGTGCAGCAGTAATGTCCAAGCACATTGAGACCCTCTCGCAGGAGCAGCGCAGCAAGCGCATACTTACCGTTACCTTCGCGGTGATAGCGATATTCTATGTACTGCCCATAATGCTGGTGCTCATAAACTCACTGAAGTCCAATTCATATGTGAATATGGAAACCTTTGCCCTGCCAAACGCCAAGTCCTTCGTAGGGCTGGACAACTATAAGACCGGCATGACATTTGGCAACTATCCCTTCGTGAAATCCGCCCTGTACAGCCTGTTTATTACCATCGTATCCTCGATGCTGATACTTATATGCACCTCTATGGCCGCATGGTATATCGCACGGGTGGGCAGCCTGTTCAGCAGGATAGTGTACTACCTCTGCGTATTCTCCATGGTTGTGCCCTTCCAGATGGTGATGTTCACGCTGGCAAAGACGGCGGATACGCTGAAGCTGAATACCCCTTGGACAATCCCCATAGTGTATCTCGGCTTTGGCGCGGGCCTGGCGGTGTTCATGTTTACGGGATTTGTAAAGGCGCTGCCGCTGGAAATAGAAGAGGCTGCGGCCATAGACGGCTGCGGTCCCCTGCGTACTTTCTTCAGGGTGGTGTTCCCCATGCTCAAACCTACAATGATTTCCGTCGGTGTGCTGGAGATAATGTGGGTATGGAACGATTACCTCCTGCCGTATCTTGTGCTGGATATAAATAAATACCGCACCATTCCAATACATATACAGTACCTCAAGGGCAGCTATGGCACTGTGGATCTTGGAGCAACCATGGCCCTTATAATGCTGAGCATAGTGCCTGTAATAGTGTTCTACCTGACTTGCCAGAAGTACATAATAAAGGGCGTTGCGGCAGGCGCTGTAAAGGGATAAAATAAACTGAATCTCTAAAAGGACTACAAGCTATAATGAAACGCAGCAGCGGCATATTGATGCCAATATTCTCGCTGCCGTCACCCTATGGCATAGGCACCATGGGCAAGGCGGCATACGAATTTGCAGATTTTCTCCACCGGGCGGGGCAGCGCTACTGGCAGATGCTGCCGATTGGCCCCACCAGCTACGGCGACTCGCCCTATCAGAGCTTTTCCACCTTCGCGGGCAATCCTTATTTCATCGATCTGGATATGCTCGTGGAGGATGGTCTGCTCAGAAAAGATGAGATAGCCGGCATAAACTGGGGTACCGAACCGCGGTATGTGGACTACGGCCGGATATACGAAAGCCGCTTTGACGTGCTCTCAAAGGCAAAGGAACGCGGCTGGGAGAGGGATAAGCAAAAGGTAAACGCCTTTATCGAACGAAACAGCCGGTGGCTTGCGGATTACGCGCTGTTCATGGCGCTCAAGCGCCATTTCGGCATGAAGTCATGGACGGAGTGGGAGGATGAGGATATACGCCTGAGAAAGCCCGCGGCAATGGCGAAATACCGTGAGCTGCTCCGGGAGGATATAGAGCTTTTCACTTACATCCAGTACCTGTTCTTTGAGCAGTGGACAAAGCTGAAGGCCTATATAAACGGCCTCGGTATAGGGATAATAGGCGACATACCCATATACGTTGCCATGGATTCCGCTGACGTGTGGGCGGAGCCCGAATTCTTCCAGCTGGACGAGAAGAACCTGCCGGTAGAAGTATCCGGGGTGCCGCCGGACGATTTCAGCGCCGAAGGCCAGCTCTGGGGCAATCCGTTGTACGATTGGGATAAAATGCAGTCGGACGGCTTCGGCTGGTGGATACGCCGTATAGACGGCGCGGGCAAGATGTATGACGTTATCCGCATAGACCACTTCAGGGGCCTTGCAAGCTATTGGGCTGTGCCTTATGGCGAGACCACCGCGAAAAACGGCAAATGGCGCACCGGCCCCGGCATAGCGCTGGTCAATGCCCTGAAGGGATGGTTTCACAACCTTGAGTTCATAGCGGAGGATCTGGGCTATGCAACGTCCGATGTGGAAAAGCTTTTGAAGGAATCCGGCTTTCCCGGCATGAAGGTGCTGGAATTTGCCTTCGATTCCCGCGATTCCAGCGGATATCTGCCTCACGCCTACATCGAGAACTGCACCTGTTATACGGGTACCCACGACAACAGCCCCATAGCCCTATGGCGCGAGGAGGCTGCCCCGGAGGATATAGCTTACTGTGAAAAGTACCTCGGGCTGAATAAAGAAGAGGGCTTCAACTGGGGCATGATAAGGGGAGGAATGGGCTCGGTTGCGCGGCTTTTCGTGGCGCAGATGCAGGACTACCTTGAGCTTGGCGCGGGCTGCCGCATGAACAAGCCCAGCACTCTCGGCGGAAACTGGGAATGGAGGCTGCTCAGCGGCGAGCTGACGGACAGCCTTGCGGACAGGATATATGATGCGGTGCGCATTTATGGCCGTATAGACAGAAAAAAGGACGAGAGTAAAAGCGAATAATGCGCAATATAAAAGAGAAGGCCGATAGGCCTTCTCTTTTGCTGCGCCTTACGCAGGAATGAGCAGCGTTTCGCCGGCGATGATAAGATCCGGATTGGCAATGTTGTTTAGACGCACAAGCTCCTCCACCGTGGTGTTAAACCGCCGGGCTATGGAAGAAAGGGTATCGCCGGGCCTGATGACGTATGTCATAACGCCGCCGGAAAGGTAGGGCTTGAGCTGCGCCCAGGTGCGCCTGCCCGCTATGCCGTCAGGAGAAAGGCCCTTTGCCCTCTGGAAGGCCACCAGTGCGTTGTGGGTACGCGTGCCAAATACGCCGTCTATGGCGCCGGGATCGAAGCCGGCGTTGTACAGGGCGGTTTGCAGAATTACCACCAGCATACCCCTGTCGCCGCGCCTTAGGTATACGTTGTCGTAATTGATGAAGGGGGCTATGGCCAGCCATGTATCCCTGTTGGCCACGCCGGTTTCCGGCAGCCGTGCCGAGCGCTGGAAGGCACGCAGGGCCGCCTGGGTCTTTGTGCCGAAAAGGCTGTCTATGGTACCTGGGGAGTTGCCGGAAGCCTCCAACGCCTGCTGGAGAATCCTTACCATATTGCCCCTGCTGCCCCTGCGCAGCACATCAGGGTCGCTCTCAAGGGCGAAGGGTTGTAAAAATTCCCATGTCCGCGGGCCGATTATGCCGTCCTGCCTGAGCCCGAGCACCCGCTGGAACTGTTTCACCGCGCGCTCTGTATTGGAACCGAATATGCCGTCTGCTCTGCCCGGGGCATACCCCGCACGGATGAGGGCGGTCTGGGCGGTACGCACGTCGTTGCCGGTGTCGCCACGTTGTAATATTCTCATTTTTGCACCTCGCTGATCTCGCGCATTTTCCGCGCTTTATACTGCCAATGTATGCGCGAGGGGCGGTAAGTGTGCTTATACCAGCTGGAACAGGTAAAATTTAAGATAATCAGTTTCGGGTACGTTCATAAGCGTAGGGTGGTCCGGAGACTGCCTCCGGGCTTCTATGAGCTTCAGGGAAACGTCTGCGTCCCGCGCTGCGGACTGCACCATCTTAATGAACAGCTCGTTATCCATAAAATGCGAGCAGGAGCAGGTGGCAAGATAGCCGCCCCGGGGCAGCAGCTTCATAGCGCGGAAGTTTATCTCCTTATAGCCGCGTTCTGCCCCCTTTATGGCCTTGCGGCTCTTGGTGAATGCGGGGGGATCCAGTATGACGAAGTCATAATCCGCGTGCTTATTGCAAAGCGCGGGAAGAAGGTCAAATACATCTGCCGCGATGAAATCCATCTTGTCAATAAGGCCGTTGCGCCTTGCGTTAAGCTTTGCCATCTCTATGGCGGTATCGGATACGTCCACGGCGGTTACGCGATCAGCGCCGCCCAATGCTGCATTCAGGGCGAAGGAACCGGTGTGTGTAAAGCAATCCAGCACCTTTTTACCTGCGGCTATCTTGGCCACGGCCTGACGGTTGTATTTCTGATCAAGGAAAAAGCCGGTCTTTTGCCCGTTCTCCACATCTACCTCGTACTGTATGCCGTTTTCGGTTATCCCGGTGATAGGGGAGGGAGGCTGGGGCAGATAATCAGCCAAGTACCAGCCCTTGCCTCTATCCAGGCCCTCGAGCTCACGGATAGCTACGTCGTTGCGCTCGAATATGCCGGTGATGCCTACGCCTTCCTGTGCGAGCTGCTTTACGAGCTGGCGATATACGGTATCCTTTACCCTTTCCATACCTATGGAGAGAACCTGAGAGACGAGGATGTTTTCATAGCGGTCTACGGTAAGGCCGGGCAGCCCGTCCGCCTCGCCGAATACCAGGCGGCAGCAGTGATAGTCAGTAGGGCCCATTACGGTCCTTCTGTATGCGAGGGCGTACTGTATCCTGCGGGCAAAGAACTCATCTCCGAAGGTCTCGTTTGCGTTTGAGGAAAGGAGGCGTATACGTATTTTGCTCTTGTAGCTTATAAAGCCGGTGCCGAGATAAGATCCCTTTTCAGAAAATACGTCTACAAGAGAGCCGTTTTCGGGCTCGCCTTCAAGATTAAGCACCTCGGCGTCATATACCCATGGGTGGCCCAGACGGAGGGAGTTTTCTGCTTTTTTTGTTATGGTAGCCGCGGGGAAGTTTCTTGCCTGTTTCATAATAGACGGAAGCAATCCTTTTCTGTTTTATCTTACATATAATATCATAAAAACTGCCCGCGTACAAAGCTGTATGCGGGCTGAATGTTTTCTTAACGAAAAAGGGGATTACAAGGGCAGAATGCGGCCTGCGCCATTTTCAAGGGCTTTGTCGAAAATCAGTTTGGCTACCGCCATATCGAATACGGATATGCCGATGTTAGAGCAGACAATGATCTCGTCCTTGCTGGTCCGGCCCTCTTTAAGCCCCGCGATTATCTCGCCGGTCTCGCATACGATGTGAGGCAGTCCCTCGGGGAAATAGCCCATGGAGGCAAAGAGCTCATGCTCGTCTATGCTGTCCACGATATACTTGTCGGCGTCCCGCTGTATGCTCGCTTCCCAGAAGCTGTTCAGGTCCATGGGGAATATGGTCTGACCCGGGCGTATCCAGTCCTTTCTTACGATGTCGTAGGTCTCACGGGTGATCTTTGTTGCGGAACATAGGGCTTCGCAATTGTCTACTACCTCCTTGGGATCCGCAGCCTTAATGAGCTGGATATGGGAGGGGACTTCGGCGCCGACATTGTCTATGAGCTTATCCATCATGGGGGCGTAAGAGTCGTAGATGTATATCTTCTTAAGCTTCTTCAGGGTCTTTACTATGAAGCGGACGTGGCCCTGGCCCTGTACGCCGCAGCCGAACATGCCGAAGGATTCCGCATCGGGGCAGAGGGCTTCCGCAGCGACTGCGGTGACGGCGGGAGTGCGCATTGCGGTGACCCATGCGCCGTCCATTATGGCCATGGGATATCCGGTGATGAGCTCGTTGAGCACCAGAACGGAAGAAGTCTGAGGGAGGCCCCAGTCCTTGGGATTGCGGGGGTAGCACTCTATCCACTTGCAGCCCATCGCCATCTGGCCGGGGACATAGGCGGGCATAGCGTGGTAGAATACGTCGTCGTGAGGATGTACACCTATCTTGGCGGGCATTTCGTATTCTTTTTTGCCGTGTGCGATAAATGTCTTGCGTACGGCTGCTATTGTGTCCTCCACAGTGGGGCCGTTCTCCATGCACTCGGCCTTGGTCAGGTACAGCGCTTCGCTGCCGATCTTCACATGCTGTTCGATCCTCTTCTTTTCTGCGAGCAGTTCCGGGGTGTAAGCCATTTTATTTTCCTCCTGTATTAATATGTGAGAGATTTTATAATGATCCTGTTAAAACTCTCACAAAAATAATCGCGATTAGTTATTGGCCGAAATAAAGCCGGTTAAGCCCGGCGCTATTTTGGATAGATTTGGCTATTTCAGCCGGAAATAATCCATGATCTTGACAAGAGTAGCCATGAAATCGTCATGGTAACTCTTCGAAAGCTTCTCCGAAGGTTCCTTCTGCAATAGCTCCTTGAGGTATCCGAGAAAAAGGTGTATGGAGAAGCTGTTGAGAAACTTTGCGTCTTCCGCCGTGAACCATCCCTCGTCTACGCAGCGGGATATCATGAGATAGTCCCTGTTGTTGAAGCTGCCTTCGCTGAATATGTTGGCGATAGAGGGGGAGAGACCGGAAAGATCCTCGGGGAATATGGCGTAATAGTTCTTGATAATATCGTTCAGCATGCGGCTGTGGCGGCCGAAAAACAGGTTATCGAAGATAGGACCGTTTGCGAAAGCGTGGCGGGAGAAGCAATCCCATACCGCTACGTGGGTCTGGTATGTAGTCTCGGATTTGGCGTAACACACCGCAACGTCGCCCAGATACGCGGTAAGGTAGCGCAGTGAGGCGTACGTCACCAGCTCGTCAAGATCCTTGAAGTATCGGTAGATGTTGGCGCTGTTGCAGTGCATATCCCGCGCAAGGCGGCGAATGCTCAAGGCTTCACGGCCTTCGGTCGATATTATACGGTAGGTCTCCTCGATGAAACGCCTTTGGGTAAGATCCTCTCGCATGAGGGCCCCTCCTTGATTTAGATTATAATCGCGATTATTTACTGAGTCAATATGTTATGTAATTAACACTATAATACTTTATTATGGCGGAAATAGCAATAACGCATAAGTGCTGTTAAAGGGATAATAACAATTTTTGCTTGCAATGTTCCGCGCAATGTGTTAAAGTGTCTCTATTATAAAAACAAGTGTATTTAAAATAAACACAAAAAGAGGAGAGTGTTTTTATGAAAGTGGCGTTATTGGGCTATGGGATCGTGGGCGGCGGTGCTTACGACATAATATGCGAAATGAAGGGTGGCCTGGCTGTAAAGCACATTCTTGCCCGAAGCATAAGGCCCGGCATGGAAGCCGTCATGACCACCGACTTTAAGGATATATTAAACGACGAAGAGATTGACATAGTGGCTGAAACAATAGGCGGACTGCATCCGGCCTATGAATATGTGACGGAAGCTTTGAAGGCTAAAAAGCACGTAGTCAGCGCCAACAAGCAGCTCATATGCCACTACTATAGCGAGCTTATGGCGTTGGCAGAGGAAAACGGCGTGCAGCTTCGGTTCACCTCCTCGGCAGGGGGCGGTGTACCCTGGCTTTTCAATCTCATACGTGCCAAGCGATGTGATGAGATAACCGAGATATCCGGCATTATGAACGGTACCACCAATTTTATACTATACTCCATGACAGAAAAAGGACTGCCATTTGGCGCGCCGCTTTCAGAGGCTCAGAGGCTTGGCTATGCCGAAGCAGAGCCTTCCGCGGATATCGACGGTAATGACGCCCAGCGCAAGTGCGCCATATCCGCTTCAGTTGCCTTTGAGGGGGCGGTGGCGGAGGACAGCGTGGACGTGTTCGGCATACGGCATATAACGGATAAGGATATAAGAGCTTTCAAAAAGATGGGCAGGGTCTGCAAGTTAATGGTAAAGGCGAAGAAGCATAAAGACGGCATAAGCGCATACGTGGAGCCTGCGCTGCTGCCGCTCTCGGCTCCCGAAAGCAGCGTGACCATGAATTTTAACATGACTACGCTCGTGGGCAAAAACATAGGCAGGCTGAGCCTTATGGGCCAGGGGGCAGGGAAATACCCCACCGGCAGCTCGCTGGTGCAGGATATGCTGGACATAAAGTGCAACGCAATAGGCCCGTGCGCGCCGAAGAAAGCCATACGTGCAGATAATTCGCTGGAAAGGCACAGCTACTATCTCCGTACCTCGGCCATCACTGCGGAACTGCGGCAGCTCGGACAGATGGTAAACGGCGAGTACATCATAACCGAGCCCCTGACTGTTTCCGAGATGCACGCGATGGCGAAGAGGCTTCAGAAGAGCGACCCGGATATGTTTTTCGCAGGCATCGAATAACGAATGAAAATTCACAGGCGAATTGTATGATAAAGGTTTGCAAATTCGGCGGCTCATCGCTGGCCTCCGGAGAACAGTTTAAGAAGGTCAAAGATATAGTTAAAGGCGACGAAACGCGCTGCGTGGTAGTGGTATCCGCCTCCCGGAAGGCGGTTCGAAGGGGACAGCAAGATAACTGATCTTTTGTATCTTTGCCATGCCCACCTGAAGTACGGCGTGAGCTACGAGAGCATATTTGAGCTCATAGAGCAGAGGTACTGTGAGATAAGGTCATACTGCGGCTTGTCCTGTGACCTGGATTCGGAGTTTGAACTGATACGTTCCAAAATGTGTAAGCGCATGAACGTGGACTACCTCGCTTCCCGGGGCGAATACCTGAACGCCAAGCTCATGGCCGAGTATCTGGGAGCTGAGTTTGCGGACGCAAAGGATTGGCTGTTCTTCGGTTACGATGGCAAGGTGGACCTCCATAAAACCAACGATGCACTGAGAAAGATAATTTCCGAAACCCCCAAAGTGGTTATCCCCGGCTTTTACGGAGCCATGCCTGACGGCAGTATACGAACCTTCTCCCGGGGCGGCTCGGACATTACGGGCGCCATAGCGGCGGCTGCCATAGGGGCGGGAGCATACGAAAACTGGACGGACGTTTCCGGAATACTCATGGCGGACCCGAGAATAGTCAGCAATCCCAAGAGCATAGAGAAGATAACCTACGCAGAGCTTCGGGAAATGTCATACATGGGTGCCGAGGTGCTGCACGAGGAGGCGGTTTTCCCGGTGCGCAAGGGCGCGGCGACAAACGCTGTACAGATAGCCGAACTGCTCATATAAATTTCGCCCAAGTGACTTTGTCACTTGGGCGATTCTGTAGAAAAAAACCGGGGTTGATAAGGGGCCGCGGCCCCTTATGCTTAATCCGGCTCTGACGACATGTGCGTCAGAACGGATGAAAATCCAAAGGGTTTCGTACTTTGCGGGTTTTGCCACCCGGGAGCGAATGCGAGAGGCAAAACCCGTAAAAACTCGAAAAAGTGGCGGTAAGCCACTTTTTCGAAAGCCTCGCCCAAGTGACTTTGTCACTTGGGCGATTCTCATATTGTACGGGTTTTAGTCACGGGCTCTGGTCTTTACTTCTTCCAGTATCTTTTCCTTGAAGGCGTCGAGAGTCATTGCGCCCAGGTCGCCGCCCTTGCGGGAGCGGACGGATACAACGCCGTTTTCAACGTCGCGGTCGCCTACGACCAGCATATAGGGGATACGCTGGAGCTGTGCTTCGCGGATCTTATAGCCCAGCTTTTCGTTGCGGTGATCAACTTCTACACGCAGACCAAGCTCGTCAAGCTCGGAAGCGATATTGTCGCATACCTGGGCGGTACGGTCGGTAAGGGGCAGCACCTTCACCTGTACGGGAGCCAGCCAGGTGGGGAACGCGCCTGCGAAGTGCTCGGTGATAACGCCTATGAAGCGCTCGATGGAGCCCAATACGACGCGGTGTATCATTACGGGGCGGTGCTTTTGGCCGTCCTCGCCTACGTACTCAAGATCGAACCTTTCGGGCATCTGCATATCCAGCTGGATAGTGCCGCACTGCCAGGTACGGCCCAGGGAGTCGGAAAGATGGAAGTCAAGCTTGGGGCCGTAGAAGGCGCCGTCGCCCTCGTTTATGACGTAGCTCTTGCCCATATGCTCTATAGCCTTCTTGAGGGTATCGGTGGCAAAATCCCAGGTTTCCTTATCGCCGATATGATCCTCCGGCATGGTGGAAACTTCGATCTGATAGGTCAGGCCGAAGGTGGAGTAAACTTCGTCAAACAGACGAACGACGTTCTGTATCTCATGCTCCATCTGATCCCAAGTCATGAAGATGTGGGCATCGTCCTGAGTGAAGCAGCGAACGCGGAACAGGCCGTGGAGCGCACCGGAAAGCTCATGGCGGTGTACGAGGCCAAGCTCAGCCATGCGCAGGGGCAGCTCGCGGTAGGAATGGGGCTCAAGCTTGTAGACAAGCATGCCGCCGGGGCAGTTCATGGGCTTTATCGCGTAATCCTCGCCGTCTATTACGGTGGTGTACATGTTGTCCTTGTAGTGATCCCAGTGGCCGCTCCTGTGCCACAGCTCCTGATTGAGAATTATAGGAGTGGAGATTTCCACATAGCCGTATCGCTTATGCACCTCGCGCCAGTATTCGAGCAGGGTGTTGCGCAGCACCATGCCCTTGGGGAGGAAGAAGGGGAAGCCGGGGCCCTCCTCCATGAGGGCGAACAGGCCGAGCTCCTTGCCCAACTTGCGGTGGTCGCGCTTCTTGGCCTCCTCGATGCGGGTGATGTACTCCTCAAGGTCGGCCTTCTTTTCAAAAGCGGTGCCATATATGCGCTGAAGCATCTTGTTCTTTTCGCTGCCGCGCCAGTATGCGCCTGCAACGCTCATGAGCTTTACGAATTTTACCTTGCCGGTGTTTTCAACGTGGGGGCCGGCGCACAGGTCGGTAAAGTCTCCCTGACGGTAGAAGCTTATTATGGCGTCCTCGGGCAGATCCTGAATAAGCTCTACCTTATAGGGCTCGCCTTTTTCTTCGAAGTACTTTATAGCGTCGGCTCGGGGCATCTCAAAGCGTTCAAGGGGCAGCGCCTCGGCGATTATCTTTTCCATCTCCTTCTGGATCTGTTCGAGATCCTCCGGAGTGAAGGGCTCCGCGTCAAAGTCATAGTAGAAACCGGTGTCAATGGCGGGGCCGATGGCCAGCTTTGCCTCGGGATGTACCCGCTTTACGGCCTGGGCAAGTATATGGGCGGCTGTGTGGCGCATGGTCCAGCGGCCGTCTTCATCTTCCCAGGTGAGGAGCTTAATGCTGTGGTCGCCTGCGATGGGGCGGAAGGCGTCCGCCCTGCTGCCGTCTATCTCGGCGGCAAGTGTGGCTTTCCTGAGGCGGGGGCTGATGGACTCAGCTATCTGAAGGGCGGTCATGCCGTCTTCGTATTGCTTTACGGAGCCATCGGGAAAAGTGATATTCATGGTGTTCCTCCTTATATGATGTAAATCAGGCTTTGCGGATAATATAAAAATGCCCGCCCCAAGCTCGAAGCAAGGGACGGACAAATTCAAACATATCGGTTATCCGCGGTTCCACCCTAATTGGCATAAAACCCACTTTATAGGGGCTGTATCGCGCCCAAAGCGAACCGCAGTAGCGGGGCGGTATTCCCAAACGCCGCGCCATAAAAGGGCTTTCAGCCAGCGACCCTCTCTCTCTTGATGGTGCCTTTGCGTTGGTACTTAACCCGTATCGACCCACGATAAAATATAAAATATGAATTGATTATATGCCCGTCCGGGACCTTTGTCAAGGGCGGCTATGGGAAAAATTACTGGCAGGTCAAAGCCCAGATTATACACATAATATGCTCGTGCGCCGAAAAAAGCGCGGCTGATATGAGCGGGAACCCATAGGGAAAGCCCGGCATATGATGCAGGTATAGCGGGATAAGGAGAGTAAGGTGCTATGGCGGTGTGCTCGGTGGGCACTACGAAATACGAGGCGGATATAGGCAGGCTCATGGAGCGGCGGCTCGACAGGCTGGGCGGCGGTATCTCACCCGAGTGCGGGCGTGGCTTTGCAGAGGCTTCAATAGAGGGCGGGGCACAGCTTGCGCAGTGGTGCGAGGCTGTAGCCGAGCTGCTGCTCATGGATCTTGCCCAGTTTGAGATAGCCTATATGGTAAACGGGCTGCCCCTTACGCTGGAGGAAAAAAAGGCTGTGCTGCCCGAGGCCATATGCATGGCAAAGCGGGCCTCAGGCCTGGAAAAATTGCAGGTCGAGCTGATGGATTACTTTGAGGGCAACAGCTACCTTTCTCTCGAAGGGTATATACGCTTCCGAATGCAGGACTACCGCAGACAGTGGGAGAGATGCGTATACGCCGCAGCTGACGAGATGCTGCTCAACGACGAGTATACCGAGCTGCTCAAAGTGCTGTCCGCGTTCGTAAAGCTGCGATCATCGGGGGCGGGCGAGGTTTATGTGATACTCAATCCCGACGGCAGCTGTACCTTCACAGATGACAACGACGTGAGGATAGATTACGAACAGTGCAGCGAGGAGGGAATAATGAGCGTACTGGTAGGCCTTTCTCCGGATCGTATTACGGTATACGACCTTTCCGGGGGCAGGAGCGCGGAGCTTTACGATAACCTCATTCGCGTTTTTGACGACAGGGTAAGGTTTTTCAGATAGACCCAGGGTTATATAAATGATATAATCATCATGGGGGGAAGCTTCCATGAATGATATCATAGCGGAAAAATTAAAACTGCTGCCTGACGAACCGGGCGTATACAAGATGTACAACGGCAGCGGTGAGATTATATACGTCGGCAAGGCCGTGAACCTGAAGAACAGGGTGCGGCAGTATTTTCAGCATACCCCGAAGCCTCCAAAGGTGGAGGCCATGGTTTCCCATATCGAGGATTTTCAGTATATCATAACATCGAACGAGACAGAGGCGCTGACGCTGGAGAGCAATCTCATAAAGGCGCTCATGCCGCGTTATAACATACTATTAAAGGACGACAAGCATTTTCCGTATGTAAGGCTGGATACAAAGCAGGATTTCCCACGGTTTGAAGTCGTGCGCAAGGTTAAAAAGGACGGAGCGAAGTACTTCGGTCCTTATCTTTCGAGCCTGAGCCTGAAGGATGCGCTTACGGCCATACGGGATATATTCCCGGTCAGGCACTGCAAAAAGGATATCCATAAGGCCATCGCCCGCAATGAGCGCCCCTGCCTCATGTTCCACCTGGGCAAGTGCTGCGCCCCGTGCAGCGGCAAGGTCAGCCGGGAGGAATACCATAGGCTGCTGGAAAGCGTAAGCAGGTTCCTTGAGGGGCATACCGGCCCCATAATCGAGCTGCTTACTGAACAGATGCAATCTGCCTCGGAAAATATGGAATACGAGAAGGCAGCCCAGCTCCGCGACAGGATAAAGGCCATAAAGAGCCTTGCGGAAAAGCAGCAGGCCATATCTGTTACCGGCAGCGAGCGGGACATATTCGCATTCGTGAAGGATCAGGAAGACTCGGTGGTATTCGCCCTGTTTGAGCGGGGCGGCAAGATAATCTGGGCCGAGAGCATGAGCATAGCCTGCGGCGGAGAGACCACGGGCGAGATAATGGCCTCCTTCCTGAAGCAGCACTACGCCGATGGCGCGCCTGTGCCAAAGGAGATAGTGGTGAGGGACATGCCGGAGGATAAGGAGGTGCTGTCCGAATGGCTAAGCGAGAACCGTGGCAGCAAGGTGGAGATAACCTGTCCTCAGCGGGGCGAAAAGAAAAAGCTTGCCGAAATGGCCTATCGGAACGGCGTTGAAGCCATACAAAAGGCGCGGGAGCTGGAGCACAGGAGCTGGGAGCGGGGCGAGGGCGCAATGCTGCGGCTATGTGAGATAATAGGCCTGGACGAGATACCCGGGCGCATGGAGTGCTACGACAACTCACACATACGCGGAAGGGATACCGTATCCGGCATGGTGGTGTTCATAAACGGCAAGAGTGCGCCAAAGGAATATCGCCGCTTCCGAATAAAGGGGGAGGTCAACGGCGACGATTACATGGCGATGCGGGAGGTGCTTACGCGGCGCTTTCAAAGGGCGAAGGACGGGGACGAGAAATTCACGCGCCTGCCCGATCTTCTGGTGGTGGACGGCGGCAGGGGGCAGCTCAACGTGGCGCTTGAGGTGCTGGAGGAATTTGGCCTTTCACATATCCCCGCCATAGGCCTTGCGGAGCAGAACGAGGATATAATACTGCCGGATAAGGAGGAGCCCATACGCCTTTCACGCAGGGATCCGGCGCTGCACATACTGGAACGCATAAGGGACGAGGCTCACAGGTTCGCTATAACCTACCACAGGAGCCTCAGGGCGAAAAACGCCCTGATGTCGGAGCTGGACGGCATAGACGGCATAGGCCCAAAGCGCAAACGGGCCCTTTTCGACGCCTTCATAACGTCGGAAAATATAAGGAACGCATCGATTGAGGAGCTTTGCGGCGCAAAGGGAATGAGCAAGCCCGCGGCGGAAAAGGTATTCGCGCATTTTCACCCAGAGGAACGGCAAGAAGAAGGAAAGGACGATCAAAAGACATGTACAGGCTTATAGCGCTGGATATAGACGATACCATAACCCTCAACCCGAGGGTAGTTCCAAATGAGATAATCGAGGCCGTAAGAAAGGCAAAGGAGCACGGCATACACGTGACCGTGGCCACTGGTCGCGGATGGCTGGGCTCGAAGCTTATAATAGATCAGCTCGACATAACCGATCCCGTTATAAACTACGGCGGCGCAATGGTGACCGAGCCCAGGACGGGCAGGGCTTTGCACGCCCATGAGATACCGCCGGAGCTTGTTACGGAGGTTCTCGGGGAGGCGAAGACACTGGGTATACACGCCCATATCTATCAGGGCGACAGGGTGATAGCCGAAGAACCCAATCCCTATGTGGAGGGCTACGCCGAAAAGCTGGATCTGCCCTGCGAGTACGATCCGGATATAATGAAAAAGACCTGGTACAACGTGCCGAAGGTCCTCATGATGACTACCGACGAGAAGGCGCAGAGGCTTATACCGGAGTTTCAGAAAAAATACGCGGGGAAGCTGAAGGTGTCCGGCTCCAGCAATGGCTTTATAGAGTTCAACAACCCTGATTCCCACAAGGGCGCCGGCCTTGAATGGGTGGCGGGATACCTTGGCATAGCCCAAAAGGACACCGTGGCGGTGGGCGATAATTCGCTCGATCTGGAGATGATACGCTGGGCGGGCCTCGGCTGCGCAGTGGATAACGGGAAGCCGGAGGTAAAGGAAGCTGCGGATCTTGTGATACCCTCGTGCGCGGACTTCGGGGTGGCACGGCTCATCGAATGCATAATAAACGGCAAGGTATAGCTTTACGGAGGACAGTATGGCGGTAGAGGTAAGCGTAAGGGAAATATGCGGCGAGCTTGAGATAACTGCCCTTGAGCCGGGCAGCGGGAGCATAAGCTTCCAGACTCCAGAGATAAGCCGGCCCGGCTTGCAGTTTACGGGCTTTTATGAGAAATTCTCTCCAAAGCGGGTGCAGCTCATAGGCAACGCGGAGATGTACTATCTTTACAGCCTGACGCCCGAACAGCTTGCGGACAGAATGGAGCGGTTCATGGGGCTTCATGTTCCATGCATAGTTTGCGCCCGCGGCAACAAGCCCCCGGAGATACTGCTTGAAAAGGCGAGGCATTACGGAGTGCCGGTATTCATTACCAACCGTACCACCGACAGGGTGGGCCACGAGATATCCAGCTTCATACAGAAGAAGCTGGCACGGCGCATACTGCTCCATGGAGAACTCATGGATATATACGGAACCGGTGTGCTGATAAGGGGTGAAAGCGGCCTGGGCAAGAGCGAGACGGCGCTGGACCTGATACAGAGCGGGCACAGGCTGGTAGCGGACGATGTAGTGGAGGTATCCCGCCTTGAAGAGCGGCTGGTGGGCCGCGCTCCCAACGCCACAAAGCACATAATGGATGTCCGTGGCATTGGCATAATAGACGTGCGCTATCTTTACGGCATGAGCGCCATACTGCCCGAGAAGGATATAAACTTAGTCATAGATCTGAAGAAGCTTGAAGAGTATCTGGATACAGAAGAAAAGGCCGTAGACGCAATGGATATACTTGGCCTGCCGGTTCCGCTTACGCCGCTGCCCATAAGCCCGGGACGTAACGTTGCGGTGCTTGTGGAGGTGGCTGTGCGCAATTTCAGACTGAAGCATATGGGCTTTGACTCTGAGCGAGAATTTGAACTGAAACTGAAATAGCTTTGGAAGGAGAAATATATGTATCAGGTGGGCGTGGATATAGGCGGCACAAACATCGCCATGGGACTTGTGGACGAGGCGCTGGAGGTAGTGCAGCGCAGGAGCATACCCTTTGATGTAGAGGGCGGCGGAGAGCGCACGGCAGAGATAATACACGAAGGTACGCTTGCAATGCTCAAAAGGCAGGGCGCCGGGTTATATGATCTGGATAGCGTGGGCGTAGTTGTTCCTGGCAGCATAGATCCTACGGGCAGCGTCGTCATAAACGCATATAACCTGAATTTTCACAACGAGCCACTGAAGGCCAGGATACAGAAGCAATTCGGCGATATCCCGGTATTCCTCGCGAACGACGCTGACGGCGCGGCGCTTGCGGAGCTTCACAAGGGAGCCTTCGTGGGCTGCCGGACCGCCGTGCTGTTTACTCTGGGTACTGGAGTGGGTGGCGGCCTTATACTGGGCGGCAGGATGTTTCACGGCGGCCTTGGCAACGGCTGTGAGCTGGGCCATGCGCTGCTGGTTAGCGGCGGAGAACGGTGCACCTGCGGAAATAAGGGCTGTATAGAGGCATACTGCTCCGCCACCGCAATAATACGCGATGCCATAAGGGCCATGGAAAAGCACCCCGACAGCCTGCTCTTTGAGCGCACCATGGGTAAGCCTGAAAGCATGGACGCCAAGATCGCCATTGACTGCGCCAGGGAGGGGGACAGTGCCGCGTTGGAGGTGTTCCATAATTTTGTGGATCACCTGGGCTCTGCCGTGGCTTCAATGATAAACCTGCTGGACTGTGAGCGGGTGGCAATAGGCGGCGGGGTTTCCGCCGCAGGGGAATTTCTCTTTGAACCTCTCAGAAAAAACGTACACGCGAAGAGCTTCTTTGAAAACCACGGCAGTGTAGTTCCGGCCGTGATGGGCAACGACGCGGGCATAATAGGCGCCGCGATGCTCAGGCGCAACGAAGAATAAAAATATAAAAGGCGGTGAGATTATGATACCTACCCTCTCGATTGTTTTTATGGCTATATCAGCCCTTGTGAGCATAGGCCTGCCTATCGCTCTGGGAGTAATATGGCATAAGCGCACCGGCGCGAAGGCTTCATCGCTGTTCATCGGCGCAGCTGCGTTTGTGGTGTTTGCCATGATATTGGAAAACATATGCCACAGGCTCGTGCTGTACGGCAGCGGCTCCTGCGCCGCCTTCATGCAGTCCAACATGTGGGCATATGGACTGTACGGCGCTCTGGCGGCGGGTGTGTTTGAGGAGACGGGACGGTTATGCGCCTTTAAGCTGCTCTTTAAGAAGAAGGACGACAGATGTGAGGGCGTTATGTACGGTATAGGGCATGGCGGCGTGGAAGCGGTGCTGGTATCCGGCCTTACCATGATAAGCTACATTGCAATCTCTGCGATAATCAACCTTTCGGGCGGCATGGCGGGTCTTACCGTTCTCGGCATCGGCGAGGATACGGCCTCCGTGCTGATGACCGCGTTTACCGGGACGAATCCGTTTATGTACCTCGTGAGCGGTATTGAGCGCATCATGGCGATGGCCTTCCATATTTCAATGTCGGTGCTGGTGTTCGCCGCGGTAAAGCAGAAGGGCAGGGGCTGGTATTATCCTCTTGCCATAGGGCTGCACGCGCTTCTCGACCTTGGGGCTATAGCCTATCAGACAGGCATCATAAAGAGCATTATCGCCGTAGAGGGCTATGTGCTGGTATTTACGGCGCTGTGCGCGCTGCTCGCGGCCAGGGTATACAGGGGGATGGCGGAGCAACGGCAGGAAACAAATCAAAATTATACTGTTGACAAGGAATAACGCGCAGTATATAATACAACAAAATTAAACAGCGACTGGATAGAGGCGCAGCCGACAATATTAACCCTCAACAGCCACGCAGGGCGTTGACGGGGGGCTAAAGGGAAGGCTGCCGAAGGACGAAGGGCTATGCGGGCTCTGCGTACCTGGGCAGCGGGATAATATCCCGCTGACTGTCACAGCTACATCTGTGGAGTGCTATCATTCAAAAAGCCAAGAACGTTTTTATTTATGTTTATTGCGGCGGTCGGAGTGATGCTCCTGCCGCCGTTTAATTTAAAAATTTTAAGTTTTTCGGAGGAAAGAAAAATGCGCAGATTTCTGAGTTTGGCACTTGTATTGGTACTTTGTTTGTCCATGGCAGCTTGCGGCAAGAAGACTGAGGACAGCCTTTCGGACGGCGTGCTGACCGTCGCCATGGAGTGCGCCTACGCACCCTATAACTGGACACAGCCTACAGACGCCAACGGAGCCGTAAAGATAAAGGACAGCAACGACTACGCCTACGGCTACGACGTTATGATGGCAAAGAAGATAGCGGAGGCTCTCAATGTGGAGCTTGAAATAGTAAAGCTGGACTGGGATTCCCTCGTTCCGGCGGTGCAGAGCGGAGTTGTTGACTGCGTAATAGCCGGTCAGTCCATAACCTCTGAGCGTAAGCAGATGGTGGACTTTTCCGAGCCCTACTACTACGCTTCCATAGTGACCCTCACCTCCGCTGACGGTAAGTATGCTAACGCCGTATCTGTTGCCGATCTCGCCGGCGCTACCTGCACCAGCCAGATAAATACCGTTTGGTACGATACCTGCCTGCCCCAGATAGCAGATGCCAACATACTTCCCGCGCAGGAGAGTGCGCCTGCAATGCTGGTTGCCCTCAACAGCGGCCGCTGCGATCTGGTAGTCACAGATATGCCTACCGCCATGGCTGCCTGCGTAGCTTATCCTAACTTCAAGCTCCTTGACTTTTCCGGCACTGACGGTGACTTTGAGGTATCCGAGGAAGAGATAAACATCGGCATCTCCATGCGGAAGGGCAACGCTGCGCTTTGCGAGGCCATAAACGGCGTGCTTGCGACCATGACGGCGGACAACTATTCCGCGATGATGAACGACGCCATAGCGGTGCAGCCCCTGAGCGAATGATGCGCTGACCTTTGACGGGGTGAATAACAATGAACAGCTTACCTGATAATTTCTGGGGATGGGTAGTATACCTGCTCCAGCAATACGGCCCGAGCTTTTTAAGGGGCGCGGGCACCACGATGCTCATAGCCGTGATATCTACGGCTGTGGGCTGCCTGATAGGCTTTGGGGTGGGCATAGTGCAGACCACGCCTGCCGACAAGGCGCATCCCGTAAAGTATATACTTATGAAGCTCGTCCGCTTCCTGCTGGATGCTTATGTGGAGATATTCCGCGGCACACCCATGATGGTGCAGGCCATGTTTATATATTACGGCCTTGCCCAGCTCTTCAATATACACCTCGGTACAATGGAGGCGGCGCTGTTCATAGTTTCCATCAACACGGGCGCGTATATGGCGGAAACAGTACGCGGCGGCATACTCTCCATAGATCCGGGACAGACTGAGGGAGCCAAGGCCATAGGCATGACACACGTTCAGACCATGAACGCCGTGATATTGCCACAGGCGCTTCGGAACATTATGCCCCAAATAGGCAACAACCTGATAATCAACATCAAGGATACCTGTGTGCTGAGCGTAATAGGCACAGTGGAGCTGTTCTTCGCCACAAAGAGCGTGGCGGGCGCTATGTATACCTACTTCGAGGCCTTCACCATAACTATGGTGATATACTTCGTGCTTACCTTCTCCTGTTCACGGCTCCTTCGCCTATGGGAGAGCAAGATGGACGGTCCGGACAGCTACGAGCTTTACGACCTTGCGACGACGGATACTTTGGCTCACACCACCGGCCTTTACAGCTATCCTAAAAAGCCTCGGGAAAATACCCAGAACAACGACATAAGGGACGGGGGCAGGTAACAATATGAGTGAAACTATTCTTACGATAAGCCACCTCCGCAAGGACTTTGGCAGCAACCAGGTATTGAAGGATGTGGACTTTCAGGTGGAAAAGGGAGACGTCACCTGCATAATAGGCGCGTCAGGCTCCGGCAAGAGCACCCTGCTCCGCTGCATAAACCTGCTGGAAACCCCTACCTCGGGGGAGATACTCTTCCACGGGCAGAGCATACTGATGGGCAAAGTCGATCGGTGCGCCTACAGGGCAAAGGTAGGCATGGTGTTCCAGTCCTTCAACCTCTTCAATAATATGACAGTGCTGGAAAACTGTATGGTAGGCCAGACGATGGTGTTGAAGAAGGGCAAGGAAGAGGCGCGTCAGGCGGCGATGCTGTACCTTGAGCGGGTAGGCATGGCTCCATATATAAACGCCAAGCCCCGGCAAATTTCGGGCGGTCAGAAGCAGCGCGTAGCGATAGCCCGGGCATTGGCCATGGATCCCGAGATACTGCTCTTTGACGAGCCTACATCGGCCCTTGACCCGGAGATGGTGGGAGAGGTATTATCGGTTATGACGGATCTGGCCAAGACCGGCCTTACCATGCTGGTAGTCACCCACGAGATGGCATTTGCAAGGGCGGTATCCAGCAAGGTCGTATTCATGAACGACGGTGTGATACTGGAGCAGGGAGATCCCGAAAGCATATTTACAAACCCGAAGGAGCAGCGGACAAAGGAGTTCCTTTCCCGCTACATAAACGGTTAGCATGAATTACAAGGAGCACCTGATAGCCTGCGGCAAGCGGATGCTGCATTCCGGCCTCACGGTGGAAACATGGGGCAACATAAGCGTTCGCGACCCGGAAACCGGCCTTATATACCTGACTCCGTCGGGTATGCCGTATGACAGCATAACCGGGGATGATATCGTGGTCATGCGGCCTGACGGCACTATTGCCGAGGGCTTCCGCAAGCCTACGGTGGAGTGGGCCATGCATCTTGGCATAATGAACGCCCGCAGGGACGTGAACGCCATAATACATACCCACCCAATATACTCTCAGGTGTTCGCAGTGCTGCATGAGGATATTCCGCCGGTCATAGACGAGGCGGCCCAGGCTATGGGAGGAGACGTAAAGACAGCAGAGTATGCCCTTCCCGGCACTAAGGAGTTGGCACAGAACGCACTTGCGGCCCTTGGAAACGGCGCAGCCTGCCTGCTTGCCAACCATGGCGCGGTATGTGTGGGCAAGGACGCTAACGCCGCCTTCAAGGTGTGCAATGTGCTGGAAATGACGGCCCACATATACTATATGGCTCGCAGCATAGGCGAGCCTGAGCCTATATCCCGTGAGGACGTAGAGTATATGAGGGACTTTGCTGCGAACAGTTACGGGCAGAATAAAAATTAAGTGAATACCCCACAATTTCACCGCAGCGGAGCAAAAAACCGCTGCGGCGTTATTTTTGGGCGTTTTACTGAATGCGGAGGGCTTTGAACGTACCGGAGGGCAAGCCAAACGGCTACGGCAACGATGTAATAAATACCTCAATATGGCATTGAAAAAGGGCTTCGGGCGGGCGATAATATAAATAGAATTTACCCAAAGCGTAAAAGAAAGGTTCAATATATATGAAACAGTTCGACGTAACCGGCATGAGCTGCGCCGCGTGCAGTGCCAGAGTAGAAAAGGCCGTAAAGGAGGTCCCCGGCGTAACTGAGTGCACCGTGAGCCTGCTGACCAATTCCCTGAGCGTAAATGGCAGCGCAGACGAGGGCGCCATAATCGCCGCGGTGGAAAGGGCGGGCTACGGCGCCTCTGCCAAGGGCGCAAATAAGGCGGCTCAGGAGGAAGAACTCAAGGATAAATCCACACCACAGCTCAAGCGGCGGCTCATATGGTCAGTAGGATTTCTGATGATACTCATGTACTTCTCCATGGGGCATATGATGTGGGGCTGGCCGCTGCCGAAATTCTACAACGGCAACCATGTGGCAATGGGCCTTACTCAGCTGCTGCTTACTGTGATAATCATGGTAATCAACCAGAGGTTCTTCATAAGCGGCTTTAAGGGATTCATACACCGGGCTCCCAACATGGATACGCTGGTATCACTGGGAGCTGCGGCGGCATTCGTGTACAGCACCTATGCGCTCTTTGCCATGACTGATGCGCAGGTAAAGGGCAATGAGGAGCTGGTCATGCACTATATGATGGAGTTTTACTTCGAGTCCGCCGCGATGATACTCACTCTGATTACCGTGGGCAAGACACTTGAGGCACGTTCCAAGGGCAAGACTACCGACGCGCTGAGAAGCCTAATCAGGCTGGCTCCAAAGACCGCAATGCTTATAAAAGACGGCAAGGAGGTCATGGTCCCTATTGAGCAGGTGCAAAAGGGAGATATATTTGCTGTGCGCCCGGGCGAGAATATCCCCGTAGACGGCGTAGTTGAGGAGGGCTCCAGCGCCGTGAACGAGGCTGCGCTTACAGGCGAAAGCATACCTGTGGACAAAAATGTTGGGGACAGCGTTTCCGCAGCAACGAGTAATATTTCGGGATACATACGCTGCCGGGCTACCCGCGTGGGCGAGGATACAACGCTCTCGCAGATAATTGCCATGGTGAGCGACGCTGCCGCCACAAAGGCGCCTATTGCAAAAGTGGCCGATAAGGTCTCCGGCGTATTCGTGCCTGTGGTAATGGCCATAGCGGCGGTGACGACGGCGGTATGGCTGCTCCTGGGCCGTGAGGTGGGCTTTGCGCTTGCGCGGGGCATATCCGTGCTGGTCATAAGCTGCCCCTGCGCATTGGGCCTCGCCACACCAGTGGCCATAATGGTAGGCAACGGAGTGGGAGCAAAGAACGGAATACTGTTCAAGACGGCTGCCTCTCTGGAGGAAACGGGCCGGGTGCAGGTAGTTGCCCTCGACAAGACAGGCACTATAACCAAGGGCGAACCCAGGGTGACGGATATACTGCCCGGGCCGGGCGTAGCCGAAGACCAACTCCTCGGTCTTGCGGCGGCTCTTGAAGCAAAGAGCGAACACCCTCTCGCAAGAGCCGTAATGGCCAAGGCAGAGGAGGACGATATTAACGTAGCGGACGTAGCGGACTTCCGCATACTTCCCGGCAACGGTCTCCAATGCACCATGGGAGGCAAAAAGCTGCTTGGAGGCAGCATGAGTTTCATATCCGGCATTGTAAAGGTGCCCGAGGACATGATGAGACAGGCGGAAAGACTGGCGGATGAGGGCAAGACGCCGTTGATGTTCGGCCTTGGGGATAAGCTGCTGGGAATTATCGCCGTGGCGGACGTCATAAAGGAGGACAGCACGGAGGCTGTGAAGGAGCTTCGCAATATGGGCATACGGGTAGTAATGCTCACAGGCGACAACAAAAAGACCGCCGAGGCAATAGGCAGGCAGGCGGGAGTAGATGAGGTTATAGCCGGAGTGCTGCCGGATGGCAAGGAGGCTGTGATACGCGGCCTTATGAAGCAGGGCAAGGTCGCCATGGTTGGCGACGGCATAAACGACGCCCCGGCGCTTACCCGCGCGGATACCGGTATAGCCATAGGTGCGGGTACTGACGTTGCCATAGACGCGGCGGACGTGGTGCTCATGAAGAGCAGCATTATGGATGTGGCGGGAGCAATACGCCTGAGCCGGGCAACGCTTCGCAATATACACGAGAACCTGTTCTGGGCTTTCTTCTATAATACCATAGGCATTCCCGTGGCGGCAGGCGCGCTGATACCTCTCGGCATAACGCTTAACCCTATGCTGGGCGCTGCGGCAATGAGCCTTTCCAGCTTCTGTGTCGTTACCAACGCCCTGAGACTCAATCTCGTGAACATACGGGACGCGAGGCATGATCATAAGACAAAGCCCGCCAAGGCCGTCCATGGGCCGGCGAAAAAGGAAGGACATACTGTCACACTTAAAATAGGAGGAATGATGTGCGGCCATTGCGAGGCGGCGGTAAGGAAGGCGCTGGAGGCCATACCGGGGGTCGCATCGGCAGCAGTCGACCACGAAAAAAGTATTGCGGTAGTTGACCTTGCAGTCCCCGTTGACGAGGCAGCCTTCAAAAAGGCCATAGAGGACGAGGGCTACGAGTACCTCGGCATCACAAAATAAAAAATATGAACAAAATATAAAATAACGGGCGGCACGCTTGCGGAAGGGGAGAAAGTGGGCCGCTTTGTATTGCGCGGGACTTGTGCATGAACATACTGTGATGGTATAATAACAAAATAGGTGAGAAATGTACTTTACCCGCAAATGTGCTTTAATGTTTGTTTCAAATGAAGGAAAGGACTTATCATGAGCAGCGATAACGTTATTTATTTTGACAACAGCGCCACCAGCTGGCCCAAGCCAAGGGAGACCGGCGAGGCAATGATGTACTATCTGAACGATGTGGGCGCCAACCCCGGCAGGAGCGGCCATAGCCGCAGCGTGGAGGCGGGCCAGATAGTGCTTAACGCCAGGGAGAACCTCTGCAGGCTTTTCAACGTCAAGCTGCCTCAGCAGATAGCCTTTACCAAGAACATAACCGAGTCGCTGAACTGCGTGTTCTATACAATGCTCAAGGGCGGCGACCACGTTATAACCTCCAGCATGGAGCATAACTCCGTAATGCGTCCCTTGCGCCATCTCGAAAAGACTGGAGTCATAGAGCTGACTGTGGTCAAGGCGGATTGCGAGGGCTATTGCGATCCTGACGACTTCGGCAAGGCGGTAAAGCCCAACACCAAGATGGTGGTAAGCACCCACAGCTCCAACGTTACCGGCACCATTCAGGATATCGCCGCCATAAGCCGCGCTGTTAAGGCAAAGAAGGATGACATCATAATGGTGGTTGACTCTGCCCAGAGCGCCGGCGCAATACCCATAGATGTTCCCGCCATGGGCATAGACGTGCTGTGCTTTACCGGCCATAAGAGCCTTCTGGGCCCCACCGGCACCGGCGGAGTATACCTCAATCCCGCTATCACCCCGGAGCCCTTCATGCGGGGCGGCACAGGCAGCCTTTCGGATCTTGAGGAGCACCCCCTCTTTATGCCTGACGTTTGGGAAGCCGGTACCGGCAATCCTATGGGAATAGCCGGATTGGGTGCGGGCGTAGGCTTTGTGCTGAACAAGGGCGTAGAAAACATTGCCCGTGAGGAGACAGCGCTTAATCAGTACTTTATGGATGCCATAAAGGATCACGATATGGTGAAAATATACGGCCCTATGGACGCGAAGCGCAAGACCGCCGTAACGAGCATCAACATAAATGGCATGGTCTGCTCCACCGTTGGAGAGCAGCTCAACGACGCATGCGGCATTATGGTGCGCACCGGCCTCCACTGCGCACCCGGGGCACACAGGACTCTAGGTACCTTCCCGGAGGGCACCGTAAGGTTCTCCTTCGGCAACTTCTCCACCAAAGACCAGGTGGATGTGGCGGTTCAGGCCATACTGGCTCTGGCCGATTACGCGGCGGAAAACAAGGAGGACTGATACGATGGAACAAAGGCAGATAGGTGTTGTCACATTCTTCTCCTCTCAGCATGCCATAAGGGCTGAGGAGACACTAAAAGAGAAGGGCTATGAAGTGAGCCTCATGGCAGGCCCAAAGGAGATAAGCCCCAACTGCGGCGTAGCTCTCCAGTTCCAGCCCCAGTACAGGGACGAAGTAGAGAGCATACTCAAAGAAAAGGATGTGCTTTTTGAGGCGGTACACCTTTACACCCCTAAGGTAGAGAAGGGCATACTGAAAAAGCTCCTTGGTAAATAACGGAAGGATAAGATGAAGAAGATAAGGATAAGCGCGGTGATCGCCGGCATCATAATCGCCACTGTTGCGGTAGCCGCTCAGGTAATATTCGGCTTTTCCCACCCCGAGGCATACGGCGTCTGTCTTGTGTGCCACGGCAGGGATATGCTGGCACAGCTATACCAGACGGTATTCCATAAGGCCATGGATATGTCGGTATCCGCCCGCTCCGGCCCGGTGCTGACCGTCATAGGCATACTTGCGGGCGCGTTCATAGGCGCAGTATCCAGCGGTGAGTTCCGCTGGCAGTGGGTGGAAGGCAAGTTCGCTTCCTTTCTTCGCGGCATAGTCGTGGCCATTTGCGCCCTTATAATTTCCGGCTGCCCAATGCGACTGATGATACGCTCCGCATACGGCGACGTAAAGGCGCTGCTGGGCGTCATAGCCCTCATGCTGGGCTGCGTGGTCGGCACTCTCATACTCAAGAAGCGCAGCCGCAGAAAGGACTAAGCACATGAGCAACCTTCTGATAACACTTTGTGTGGGCCTGATAATAGGATATGCAGCCCAACGCTCCCGCTTCTGCCTTATAGGCGGCGTGCGGGACTATATGATAGTCAAGGACAAGTATTTATTAAAGGGCATGTTCGCACTGCTCATCACGGCTGCGCTGCTGTTCCTGGCCCTGCACCTTCTGGGCGTCCATCAGGAGAACATGAAGAATTACCCCATGTTCATAAAGGACGCCACGGATCAGCAGGCGATAGAGGCCTCCGCCTGCGCCAATACCAAGCCTCTGTATCTCTTCCTTAAGAAGGCCGGTGGGCTGAAGTTCAACAGGTGGGGCGCCAAGCTGGATCTCTCGGGCTATTGCACAATAGCGGGCGCGTTCATAATCGGCATACTGTCCGTATTGGCGGGCGGCTGCCCTCTCAGACAGCATGTAAAAGCCGCCGGCGGCAACAAGAGCGCCATCGTGTACCTTGGCGGCTTTTATGTAGGCGTAATAGTCTACATGCTGTTCCTCAACGATTTCTTCAAGGCGCTGTTTAAGTAGCAGGAATATAAAAGGACGGTCGGCTTGAACTGACCGTCCTTTTTGTATGCCGTGATTTATTCCTCGTTATCGTCCGTTTCCTCGCTGGGCTTTAACGTTATGACGGCGGAGTCTATCTGGTGGGACTCGATTTTGTCTATGTGGACCGTCAGCTTATCCAGCTCAATGGTAATGTTCTGGGGGCCGTCCACCGGTATCATGCCCAGCTTGTCAAACACCAGTCCGGTCAGGGTGTCATAATCGTCGGAGGCAAGCTCAACGCCCGTTTCCTCCTCAAGGTCGCAAAGCTCAACATTGCCGATCACGCGCCATGACGTATCGTCTATCTTCTCGATATGAGGATCTTCATTTTCGGGGTCGGCAGGTTCGTCGTTCAGCTCGCCTACCAGCTCCTCTATGAGGTCGTTGAGGGTGATAATGCCCACCATACCGCCATACTCGTCCAGAACTACCGCAAGGGAGTTGCGGGTATTCTTCATATCCCTGAAAAGCACGTCCGCTTTGATGGTTTCAGGCACGAAGTAGGCGGGGTGCACCGCTTCTTCAAGCACCTTTTCTTTGGTTCTGTCGGCTATGCGGAAGTAGTCCTTGGCGTTGAGTATGCCTATCACGTTATCCGTTGAGCCGTCGCATACGGGATAACGGGTATGGCGGCTTTCGTGTATTATCTCGTCCCACTCATCAAGCGTGTCGTCCGTCATCAGCGCGGTGACGTCCGTGCGGTGGGTGGCTATCTCGCCCGCCATTATGTCGTTGAACTCGAATACGTTCTGTATGAATTCCTTTTCCTGATGGTCTATGGTGCCCTTTTCGCTGCCGGCGTCCACCATCATGCGTATCTCTTCCTCACTTACGTTGTCGTCCGTCTCGTTGGGGTCTATGCCCATAAGGCGCAGCACAAGATTGGTGGAAACGGAGAGCAGGCCGACTATAGGCCTGAATATGATGGAAATGAAGCTCAAAAGGCCGGATACTCCCAGCGCTATCTGTTCCGATTTCTTCATGGCGATGCGCTTGGGTACAAGCTCGCCGAATATGAGGGTGAAATATGAAAGTACAAGGGTTATGACCACCACCGCTATGTTTTGCAGGGTGTGGCGGGGGATAGTGACGCCAAGGGATATTATCCACTCCACCAGGGGGGCGGAGAAGTTATCTGCCGCAAATGCGCTGCCTAAAAAGCCGGACAGGGTTATGGCTACCTGAATGGTGGCGAGAAAGCGCGCGGGCTCCTTTGCCAGCTTGTAAAGCTTCTTTGCCCTGCCGTTGCCGTCATCGGCCATGTGTTCAAGCTTGGTTTCGCTTATGGAAAGCACCGCTATCTCGGCGCTTGCGAAAATAGCGTTGAGCATGATGAGAACCAGCTGGAACAGCAACAATAGACCTATGGAATCGTCCATGACTTAAAACCTCGAACCTCTTTCTGAACTAAATACATTCAATGATATTTTTAATAAGCTTTGCCAAAACAACAATAAACATGACCTGCGCAAGAAGCTCTTTCGCAAACCATGTTTGTGCATCAAATGAGTATTGGATTTTTACTTCGCTTAGGGTTGGCGTCGTCATCGGCGTCCATGACCGAAGACCTCCTGTTAAGGCATAATGCTTATTATCGATTATAGCATTTTATTGAATTATGTCAATGGACATTAACGCCTTCCAGCCTCAGCAAAGCCAGCTTTTTGTCCAATCCTCCGGCGTAGCCCGTAAGGCCGTTTGAGCCAATTACCCTGTGGCAGGGGACTATTATGGATACAGGGTTGTGACCGACTGCGCCCCCTACCGCCTGCGCGCATATGCGCCTGCCCGTCTGCTTTTCCAGCGTCCTTGCAATTTCGCCGTAAGTGACAGTATGTCCGTATGGTATCTCCATAAGCAGCTTCCATACCCTAATGCGGAAACTACTGCTGTTGAAGGATACCGGCGGCATTTCCATAGGGACATTTCCCTGGAAATAATCGTCAAGCCAGCGCACCGTCTGCCCGAATACCGGCAGAGCTTTTTCAGCGTGCTCCGCTTCAAGAGTGCTGCCGAAGTATTTTTGCCCTATGAACCACAAACCGGTCACGGCGCTGCCGTCCGAGGCTATGAGCATTTCTCCCAGCGGGGAGGAGTAGCTGCAAGTGTACTGCATAGTGTCGCCTCCGTAAGTCTGATGTAAGTATACCACCCGGCCGTGCCTATGGTAAAGGCGAACCCGATGTGATAATATAAGGCGATGAATCTGTTTAGGAGGCGGCTATGGCACAGGGCGGCTATACTAAGGAAATGGATAGGATAATAGCGTCACTTGAAGGGCGGCCGAGACTGCTTCTGCACGCTTGCTGCGCGCCATGCTCCAGCGCCGTGCTGGAGCTGCTGGACAGGCACTTTGAACTGACCATATTTTATTACAACCCCAATATCGCCCCTGATGAGGAATATCACCGCCGGGAGCAGGAGCTGGAATGCTTTCTTGAACAAGCGGGGTATCCGCATATAACCCTAATTGAGCCTGAATACGACCCGGAGGAGTTCTATGCTGCTGCAAGGGGGCTTGAGCAGGAGCCGGAGAAGGGCGAGCGCTGCACCGCGTGCTATAAGCTGCGCCTCGAGAAGACCGCGAAATACGCTGCGGAAAACGGCTTCCCGTGGTTTACCACCACCCTTTCCATAAGCCCGGTGAAGGACCCTGTACGGATAAACAGCATAGGCTCTGAGATGGCGGAAAAATACGGTGTGAGTTTTCTCACAAGTGAATTCCGAAAGAGGGACGGCTACAAAAGGAGCCTTGAGCTGAGCCGGGAGTATGGCCTTTACAGGCAGGATTACTGCGGCTGCGTATTCAGCAGGCGCGAGAGGGAAAAAGGCGATAGATAACGGATAAATGAAGCGGTCCATAAGGGCCGCTTCACTATTCTATATTTTACATTATTCAGTCTGTTACCAGCACCTCGCCGTTTGCCCTTATCTCGATGGTCATGCCGTCCTTTACATGGTCGAGGAACTCCTGACCTAACTCATCGACGGTGGGTATGTTGTTGGGGGTCCAGACGCTGGCCAATATTGCGCCCGCCGCAGCCAGAGAGTCTATGGTGTTGGAAAACAGCAGCGCGCCGGGGTTGCAGCCTATCACGGCGGAGTTGTAAAGCACCATGCCGCCCGTGGTGGAGCCTATGGTCTGGGGCAGGCAGAGGGCCACGCCCACCGTGGACTTGCCGTAGAGGTCCGGGTTGTTCTGATCGGTACAGGTGTTTTTGCCTTCCTTGCAGTCCTTGAAGGAGGCCAGGGTGTTGAATCCGCCGTGGGATACCAGCGCCTTGAGGGTGACTTCGCCGGGAACCACTACGCGGCCCTTGAAAATCCGTTCCATTATTTTGCACCTCCTGTGATCTGGTCCAGTATCTCGCTGTCGGAATAATACCGGGACGTGGTGTATGTACGGAGCTTGTTGCTATTGGTGATGACCGGCATCTTGGCGCACATGGGATTGTTCATGTACATCAGCGGGCAGATATAGGATACAACAACGCCCATATCCTTAAGCTTTTTATAGTTCTCCGTCTTTTCGAATTCCTTTATTACGCCGGGCGCAGAGGTGAAGACGGTCTTTATGGCCACCTTCCTGCGGCCCTTTTCTTTTAGCTTCGCTTCAAGCTTTTCAGTCCAGTCGTTGAGCTGGGAAAAGGTCATGTGAGGGCAGCCCATGAAGCAGAGCCTGGGGGTAGCGTCCTTATCCTTCCAGATGACGGGGTAGGAGGCCTTTACCCGTTCCAGCTCGGCGTCGTCTATTACGTACACCTTTGCATCGGGCTTTATGAGGCTTTCGCCCTGCTCCACCGCTTCCGGAGTGAGGCGGTCAATATGGTACAGGCCCACTGCGCCGTTGGAGGCGGTGGCCGCGCCGAAGTCCTTGAGGTATGCGCAGGCATCATCGTTAAGCTCTGTGCCTATCCACTTATCTAGGCCCTTTATGTAAGGTACGTCTTCCATTACCTTCATGCCTATGGCGGAGCCTAAAAGCTGTGCCTCGGGCTTCTTGGTGGTATTTATCTCAACTATCCAGCTTGCCTTGCGGCCCTCGTCGGTCAAAAGGCCAAAGTAGGGCACGAAGCCCAGTATGGAGCCGAACATCTCGATTATTCCGGAGTTGCGGTTGCACCGCGCGCCCAGCACGGAGTTTGCATAGTTTACCGCGCTGGATTCTGCCCAGGAGAGTATGTCTCCCTTGTTGGGCCTGTTGCCGACCTCGGGGAAGTAGCAGGCACAGGTGAAAGCGTCATCCCGGAGCAGGCCAATCTTTTTAAGCTGTTCCTCATACCGCTTCTGAGGGCCGTACATCACCTTGAATACTATGTCCTGCAAAAGATTGGATGGAACGTTCTTATCCACCGGCCGCGGGTCGGCGGAGAACTTCTGCTTGGAGGTCACACCCGCAGCGATAAGCTCGTCCATGAGGTCGAATACGCCCTTTATGACGATGACGCCAAAGCTCGTGACTATGTGGCCGTAGGTAGAGGTTACCGGCACCATTTTTGTAGCGCCGAAGGTCTCGCCGTACATGACGAGGGTCTTCATTATCTTGGCGTATACCTCGCCCTGGCTGCCGTCAAGTATGGCTTGCTGTTCCTTTGTAAGCTGCATATCTTTTCTCCTTTCGCAAATAAGCGTTACAGCGCCATGGCAACGTCCCATGCCCGCCAGATGACGGTGCGCAGGTTGCCTACGCCGTTGCAGTCGCCTACAAGGTGAACGTGCTTATCCTGAGGGAAGGCGGGAGTGGGTATGTAGCCAGCGCTTATGAGCACCGTATCGCCCTCTATCTCGAAGGTGCTTCCGTCCTTGGCCTTGACGATTACGCCTTTGTCCGTCACCTCGGAGAGCATGGTGTCAAGGTGTACCTCGACGTTGTTAAGGGCGAAGAAGTCGCGGAGGTAGGAGGAGTTGGCAAGGCATACGCCCTTCACGGCGATCAGATCGTTCTTCATTTCGACTATGACGGGGGCCTTGCCCTTCCTGTACATATCGAGGGCTATCTCGCAGCCGGTAAGGCCGCCGCCGATTATTATGACCTTCTGGCCCACTTCTTTGCGGCCGAGAAGGTAGTCGCAGGCCTCTATGGCCTTTTCTGCGCCGGGGACCTTGAGTATCCTCGCCTTGCTGCCGGTGGCAACTATTACCTCGTCCGCGTTGAGGGAGGTTGTGTCCTTTACCTCGGTGTTGAACTTTATCTCTATGCCAAGGTCTTTCATTTCCTTCTCATACCACTTTATGAGCTCCCGGTCCTTCTCCTTGAACTCGGGGGCCGCTGCGGCTATGAATACGCCGCCTAACTTGTCGCTCTTTTCGTATATGGTGACCTTGTGGCCGCGGAGTGTGAGCACGCGGGCAGCCTCCATACCTCCTATGCCGCCGCCTATAACGGCGATATTCTTGGGTCTGCCGGCCTTTACTATCTTATACTTGGAGGACTGCATGGTTTCGGGGTTCAATGCACACCGTGCCATGCCCGCATTGTCCGCGAGCGTCTGATCGTTGCCTACGCCGTTGTAGTGAGCCATGTTGAAGCAGGCATTATGGCAGCATATACAGGGGCGGATGTCCTCTTCCCGGCCTTCCATCAGCTTGGTTATCCACTCTGGGTCGGAAAGGAACTGGCGGGCAATGCCTACGCCGTCTATCTTGCCCTGTGCTATCGCCTCCGCGCCTACGGCGGGGTCCATGCGTCCCGCGCAGACTACCGGTATATCCACGAACTTCTTTATATGTGCAACGTCTTCAAGGTTGCAGTTTCTCGGCATATAAGGGGCGGGGTGAGCCCAGTACCATGCGTCGTATGTGCCGTTGTCGCAGTTTAGCATATCGTAGCCAGCGTCCTGCAAATACCTGGCGGCCCGCTCGCTTTCCTCCATGTCGCGGCCTACCTCCACATAATCCTCGCCGGGCAGCGCGCCCTTGCCGAAGCCCTTTGTCTTGGACAGCACGGAGTAGCGGAGTGATACGGGGAAGTCGTCGCCGCAGGCCGCTTTTATGGCCTTTACTATCTCAACGGGGAAGCGGTAGCGGTTCTCGAAGCTTCCGCCGTATTCGTCTGTGCGGAAGTTGGTATATTTCATGGTGAACTGGTCCAGAAGGTAGCCCTCGTGTACCGCGTGCACCTCGATACCGTCCACTCCAGCGTCCTTGCAGAGCTTGGCGGTCTTGGCGAAGGCTTCTACCATCTGGTGAATCTCTTTTGTGGTGAGGGGACGGGATATGCAGCTGTCCTCCCAGCGGTTGGGTGTGGCGCTGGCGCTGGCGGTAAGGTAGCTTACGTCCAGCACGGGCTTCATCACTGTGGCGAGGGCCTTGTTGTGCATGGCCTTTACCATTATGTCGTTTATTGCCAGGGAGCGGCCAAAGCCTGCGGTGAGCTGTATGAACATCTTGCAGCCGGTCTTGTGGAATTCCTCCATGAAGTCCTTCAGCTCGTCGAACTTGCCCTTCCCCTGATACAGCCACTTGCCTAAGAGTATATCGCGTATTGGGGCTATACCGGGAAGTATGAGGCCGGCGTTGTTCTTGGCCCGTTCCAGAAGAAACCGCGCCGCTTCCTTATCGAAGTGGTTGGGCTCCATCCAGCCGAATATGGAGGTTCCGCCCATGGAGGTCATGACTATGCGGTTCTTTATCTCCACATTGCCTATCTTCCAGGGGGTAAAAAGCGGATCGTAGGTCTTATTCATATAATTGGCCTTCCCTTCTGAAATAATATAAGATCTGATTGTCATTATTATATCATATATATCCCTTCACACAAGGATAATATGCTGACCGAGGGGAATTTATTTGCCAGAGGTGCCCCCGTTATTGACAAAATAGATATGTACATGTAAGTAATTGCAAAGTCCAATTTGACTATATTGCCCCGGTAAATATAATGGAAATGCTGACAATAGGATGAAAGAGATTGTTTGTATGTTTTACGATAATAAGGGAAAAAAAGAGCAGAACGCGGATTCCGCCCTGCTTTCCGGCCTGACCCGCCGCCAGCTTAAAGAGCTGGAGGAAAAAGAAAAGACTCCCGCGCAAAAGCTCAGGGAGGCAGTCATAATGCTCCTGCCGCTGCTGTGCGGCTGCGTTGCGCTGCTGGAGTACCTGCTCCTGCCCAACAACAGCAGGAACGCAAGGCCCTGGAGCTATGTATGGGTGCTCGGCGCGGCGATGTGCGCCTATCTGCTCTGCCTCTGCGTCTCGCTGCTCAGGAAGCGCAGGGGCGAAAAGCGGATGTATGAAAAGCTTTACTACAAGGCGCCACATTTTTCAGCGCTGTTCCTCTTCCTCGCCCTGTACGACTATCTCACGCTCAAGACGGGCATTTTGACGCAGCCCTTTGTGCCCTGCATGAACTACATCATAAACGCCTTCCTCGTGGACTACAAGCTTCTGGCGGACTGCACACTGAACACCCTCAAGCTTCTGTTCCTGGGTTATTCCATAGGCGTATCCCTAGGGCTTATCACCGGCATAGCCTGCGGTTACTCAGAGCGGGCGCGCTACTGGCTTGATCCCATAATCAAGTTCCTTGGCCCCATACCCACTTCTACATGGATACCTATCATAATGGTGGTTGCAAGCTCCCTTTTCGGCGGCGCGGTGTTCATCATCGCGCTGGGCTCCTGGTTCGCCGTAACCGTGGCCTCCCTCACCGGTATTTCCAACGTGAGCAAGGAATACTTTGACGCGGCGATGACGCTGGGCGCAAACAGCCGGCAGTTAGTGTTCCGGGTGGCAATACCCCACGCCATGCCCTCCATACTGCAGGGCTGCACACAGGCCATGAGTTCCTCCTGCGTCGCTATAATGATAGCCGAAATGCTGGGCGTCAAGTCCGGCCTAGGCTGGTACATGACATGGCAGACGGGCTGGGCAAGCTACGATAAATCCTTCGCCGCCCTGTTCGTTATTTGCCTTATATTCACCCTTGTCACCAAGGGACTGGAAAGAATTAAGCGCTACCTTCTCAGGTGGCAGAACGGAGCGGACAGCAATGCCTGAAGAAAATAAGAACCTTCGACTGAAAATCGAAAACGTCAGCAAGGTATTCGCAAAGGTGGAGAGCGATCAGGTCACCCATGCGCTTCAGGATGTGAGCGTGGAGATGTCCGGCGGGGAATTTGTTTCTCTGGTGGGGCCCTCCGGCTGCGGAAAATCCACTATACTGCGCCTTGTGGCGGGGCTTATCACGCCCACCCTGGGCCGCGTTACGGTCAATGGCGAGGAGATAAGCGGCCCCTCCCCCAGCAGAGGGCTGGTATTCCAGAATCCTACGCTTTTCCCGTGGCTGACTGCGGAGAAGAATATTTCCTTCAGCCTCGATCTGCGGGGCGACGATAAGGGCAAGGCCGAAAAAGTTGAGCATATGCTCGAAATAACCGGCTTGACGCAGTTTCGTCACGATTACCCGGCCCAGCTTTCCGGCGGCATGGCCCAGCGCGTGGCGCTGGTGCGCACCCTCATCAACGAGCCGGAGATACTGCTTCTGGACGAGCCCCTGGGCGCGCTGGACGAGTTCACGCGAATGAACATGCAGGACGAGATACTGAACATCTGGATGCAGAAAAAGCAGCTTGCTCTCATGGTTACCCACAGCATTGACGAGGCGGTCTATATGGGTACCCGCGTGCTCGTTATGGAGGCAAATCCGGGGCGGATAGTCGCAGACATCCGCATCGATGAGGATTTCCCCCGGGACCGCTCCTCCGCCAGCTTCGTCGAGTACCGCAACGAAATACTCAACAGGCTGCATTTTGGCGGAAAACACGAAAAATAAATACGCTTTTACCGGGCGGTGCTGCCGCCTTGTAAATAAAGAAAAAACAAGAGGAGAAAAAAATGAACTCAAAGAAGCTTGTAGCAATGGGTCTTGCGTTGATCCTTGCGCTGTCTCTGTGCGCCTGCGCCGCCAACGAGCCCGCCGGCACCGCCGAGGGCGAAACCACCGCCTCCACCGTTATAGCCGACTCCAACAACGACGGCCAGATAGAGGTCGGAACCGTTGAGGACGTTGAAGTAAACGAAGCGAGCGAGCATCTCGACGCCGCAGAGGCCTCCGCCTCCGGCAACTGGGAAGCGCTTTTCGTTCCCATCGAGATCGAGGGCCGCGCTATCGACATGGCCAACGTTGACCTTACCCCCACCGCAGAAGAGCTGGAAGCCATGAAGAAGGAGCCTGCCTATGGCCGTCCCATCCATTACTTCATGTCCGACGGCTGCACCTCCGGCCCCACCATGGCGGATCATCTCGGCTACTATAAGGAAGCCGGCCTGACCGCAGAGGGCGTAAAGGGCAGCAGCGACGTAGAGGCGCTCGGCACCGATCAGGTAGACGTTGCCACCGGCATGATGGCAAAGATGCTCGTACCCATAACCAACGGCGTGGACATCACCTTCGTAGGCGGCGCCCACATCGGCTGCAAGTCCCTGTATGTCCTCGCGGACAGCGACTATAACACCACCGCCGACCTGAAGGGTCAGAAGATATCCGTCCCCAACGGTATCGGCAAGTCCGACTATAACATAACCGCGCTCCTTCTCGACGCCGACGGCATCGACTACTCCAAGGATGTTGAGCTGGTCCAGGTCTCCGCCGACGCCTGCGTTACCGCTATGGAAAACGGCGAGATAGCCTCCGCGCTCCTCAGCGATACCTTTGCATACTCCATGGTCAAGGACGGCAAGCTCAAGTGCATCTGCTCCCAGCTTGACAGCGACTTTGCAAACCGCACCTGCTGCGTAATGGCGATGAACGGCACCTTTGTAAAGGAGAACCCCACCATCGCAAAGAAGGTCGCCCAGGCCGTGCAGAAGGCTCACAGCTGGATGCGCGACAACTCCGACGAGGCCACCAAGGTGCTTATGGACATGGGCTGGAACGGCGGCAACTATGAGATGAACATAATGATCAACAACTCCCTGCAGTTCGGCCTTTCCGATGAGTTCACCGGTGAAACCCTGAAGGACTTCATCGGGCGTTATATCCGCCTCGGCCTTATCACCTCCATGGACAACGCCGACGAGGTGCTGAAGCTGGCCTGGTCTCCGATACTGTAATCTGAACCTGATACAAAGCAAAACGCCCCCGCTAAGCGGGGGCATACACTGACGAAAAAGTGGCTGAACGCCACTTTTTTGTTGCTCTGCATCATATATATCCTTTCACCCGCGGCCGATGTATATCTACTGCAGATTTGTTTGCAAAGTAAAAACGCGAAACGGGTCAAAGTATAAATCCAACCGCTCAAAAAAAACATCAATATAATAAATGATTATGGATAATAGCCGCCATATTGACATTGGTATAAGGTGTAAGTATAATATCTATCCGTGAAAACAAACGAGGCCGAAGGCTCTGAAATATTTAAAAATGTTTTGCACTCAAAAGGAGAAATTATATGTCGCTGCTGTTTGATACCTTCGTTCAGAAGATGAAATACAATGTGCTTAGGGAAGTGGCGAAGCTGGCCTATAATGATGAGCTCACGCCGCAGAGGATAATGGACATCTCCACCAAGATAATACCGGAGGGCAAACCCATGTTCCGCTGCTGCATATATAAGGAGAGGGCGATAATAAACCAGCGGGTAGCCATGGCGCTTGGAGGCGATGAGGACGGCAACGTGGTTGGCGTACTGCCTATAGCCTGCGACGAATGTCCTGTGGACGGGATACAGGTCACCGCCGCCTGCAGAGGATGCCTTGCCCATCGCTGCATGGATAATTGCCCCAGGGGAGCGATAAGCATAGTGGATCATCACGCAATTATAGATAAATCAAAGTGCGTGGAGTGCGGCAAATGTATGTCGGTATGCCCATATTCCGCCATAGTGAAGCATGTGCGCCCCTGCGTCCGCGCATGCAAGGCAGAGGCTATATATATAGACAAGGAGACCGAAAAGGCGGTAATAAACAAGGACAAGTGCATATCCTGCGGCTCCTGCGTGTATCAGTGCCCCTTCGGCGCGATAACGGATAAGTCCAGCATTACCCAGGTAATATCCCTTATACGCAACTCCGGCAACAATAAAAACTATCGCGTGTATGCGGTGGTTGCACCCTCCGTGGCGAGCCAGTACACGGACATTGCGCCGGAGCAGGTGATGGCGGGCATAAAGGCTCTCGGCTTTTATGATGTGGTGGAGGCGGCATGGGGCGCCGACATGGTGGCGTGGCTTGAGGCGGAAGAGCTTGCGGAAAAGCGCTTTCTTACCTCCTCATGCTGCCCGGCTTTCGTAAACTATATAAAGAAGGGCTTCCCGGAGCTTGCGGAAAATATTTCCCACAATCTCTCCCCAATGGCGCAGATAGCCCGTTGGCTGCAGGAAAAGGACGAGGGCTGCCATGTGGTGTTCATAGGCCCCTGCATAGCGAAAAAGGGCGAGGTGAAGTATACCAAGACCAAGAAGTATGTGGATTATGCAATAACCTTCGAGGAGATGCAGGCGATGTTCTCCGCAAAGGGGATAGATGTAGCGTCCATGGATAAGGCACAGCTGGGAAATGCCTCGTGTTTCGGCAGGATATTCGCCCGCTGCGGCGGCCTTGCAGAGGCCGTCAAGGAGGCGCTCAAGGAGCAGGGAGTCACGGAGGAGCAGTTCGGGCTGTCCGCCGTTTCCTGCAACGGAATTTCGGAATGCAAGGCGGCGCTCCTTAAAAAACAAAAGGGGCTGCTCAAGGAGAATTTCATAGAGGGCATGGCTTGCGAGGGCGGCTGCATAGGCGGACCCGCTTGCCTGAGCCACAATGCAAGGAACACCGCCCAGGTCAACGCCTACGGGCGCTCCTCTGCGGAGAGCAGCATATCAGATGCAATAAAGGCGTTCCGGGATGAAGAGAAAAAATAGGATATTAAAGCCGTGTGCAGCTGATTGGAGCCGCACACGGCTTTTTTTGATTTAAAAATAAAGATGAGACTTACGGCTGCGGCATTTTGACTATTTAAGGTTGGAAATGATGCTGTTTACCGCCTTTTCCACGAGCTCCCGTGAGGTGGCAAGGTTCATGCGAATGTGAGTGCCGAACCTTTCGCCGCCGAACCAGTCGCCGTAGTCAAAGGCAAGGCCACACTTGTCCTCCATAAAGCTTTTTATTTCGGAGGCGGGAAGGTACGCGCCGAAGTCTATCCAGAGAAGATAAGTGCCTTCCAGCGGGGATACCACTGCCCCGGGCAGCGACTTTTTCAGGGACTCCCTTACATACTCATAGTTGCCGTAGATGATATCTCTTACCTGCTCGAACCATTGGCGGCCGCCCCGGTACGCGGCTTCCACCGCTACATAGCCGAAGGGGTTTCCTCCGTGTATGCGTATGCCCTCCACGAAGCCGTCGAATCTCCTGCGGATATCAGGATCGGGTATTATAGCGAAGGAATTCTGGCAGCCCGCCAGGTTAAAGGTTTTTGTGGCGGCGGTGAGGGTGACGAGTATTTTATCATAGTCGCCTACGGTGGCGCTCGGTATGTGAACGTTGTCGCCGAATACTATGTCGTGGTGTATCTCATCGGATATCACGTATACGCCATGCTTTTTGCAGATGTCCAGCATGGCCTTCAGCTCATCGCGCTTCCATACCCTGCCCGCGGGGTTGTGGGGGGAGGAGAGTATAAAGAGCTTCACGCCGTTTTCCACGATCTTCTTTTCAAAGTCCGTAAAATCTACGGTGTATATGCCGCCGGTATTTATAAGGTCGCAGCAGACGAGCCTGCGGCTGTTGTTTTTCACGGCGTGCATAAAGGGGTAATATACAGGCGTCTGCACTATGACGGCGTCGCCGGGTTCGGTGAACACCTGCAAAAACCAGTTGAAAGCAGGTACTACGCCGGGTGCAAAGCGCAGCCATTCTTCCTTCACCTGATAGCCGTGGTATTTGCGTTCCCAGTCTATGAATGCCTGATGATAGCTTGGCCGGGGAACATAATAGCCGAACACGCCTGTTTTCATGTAGTCCTCAATGGCGGACACGACGCAGTCCGGCACGCGGAAATCCATATCCGCTATCCACATTGCCTGAAGGTCGCTGCGGCCAAATGTGGATTTCAGATTGTCCCACTTGCTGGAATCGGTGCCCCGCCTGTCTACGAATACTATCTGTTCCTTATTATCGCTTGCTGTATTTGTCAATTGATGTTACCTCCGGATAAATCTATATGGATTATAGTGCATTTTCGGCTTTATTCAAAGAGCAAAAAACGCTCATTTGAAAAAACGATTATACCGTATGCAATATCCTTAAACTGAGGTACCTAAAAGAAAACCAAAAGCGATGCATATGCGGCTTTAAAGGGCCGCCTATGTCTTTGTTTTGGATTGCAAAATAAAGGTGAAGTTTACGGCTGCCGCATCGACAACGTAAGTTTATGGAGCTATACTTTTTATAGATCAAACTATTTTTACAGGCATCATATGCTTTTATAAAAGGAGTGAAACCATGAAAGAAGTAAAACCGTCCAAGAAGCCGCTGTTGTTTTACTATAGCATAGTGCTGCTTTGCGTGGTGCTGTTCAACGCGTTCATAGCGCCGATGCTGATGGACGACCCTGTCAAGGAGGTGGATTACGGCACCTTCATGCGCATGGTCGACAACAAGGAAGTGGACAAGGTACAGGTGAATACCGACGAGATAACCTTCATGGACAAGGAGGGCAAGGTATACTACACCAGCGCTATGGAGGACCCCGACCTTACACAGAGGCTGTACGAATCCGGCGCGGCATTCGACAGGGTTATAGAAAAGACCATGAGCCCGCTGGTGAGCTATCTTATTACCGGCGTGCTGCCGATAATACTCTTTGTCGCCCTGGGCCAGTACCTCTATAAACGCCTTATGAGCCAGGCCGGCGGCAAGGATTCGCTCATGTTCGGCGGAATGGGCAAGAGCAACGCCAAGATATACATACAGTCCACCGAGGGCATACACTTCAGCGACGTTGCGGGTGAGGACGAGGCCAAGGAGAGCCTCGCCGAGATAGTGGACTACCTGCATAACCCCACAAAGTACAGCGAGGTGGGCGCTTCCATGCCCAAGGGCCTGCTGCTTGTTGGCCCTCCGGGCACCGGCAAGACCATGCTCGCCAAGGCTGTCGCAGGCGAATCCAACGTGCCGTTCTTCTCCATATCCGGCTCGGAATTCGTGGAAATGTTCGTCGGCATGGGTGCGTCGAAGGTTCGAGACCTGTTTGAGCAGGCCAAGGAAAAGGCTCCCTGCATAGTGTTCATAGATGAGATCGACGCCATAGGAAAGAAGCGCGACGGCCAATTCGGCGGCAATGACGAGCGCGAGCAGACCCTCAACCAGCTGCTCACCGAGATGGACGGCTTCGACAGTAACAACGGCGTAATAATCCTCGCGGCTACCAACCGCCCCGAGTCGCTCGACCCGGCGCTGACCCGCCCAGGCCGTTTTGACAGGCGGATACCCGTAGAGCTTCCCGATCTAAACGGCAGAGAAGCTATACTGAAGGTTCACGCACGCAAGATAAAGGCAGATCCCGACGTCGATTACCATGTCATAGCGCGCATGACCTCCGGCGCTTCGGGCGCGGAGCTGGCGAACATCATAAATGAGGGCGCGCTGCGCGCCGTCCGCGGCGGAAGGAAAACTGTCTCACAGGCAGACCTTGAGGAGAGCGTGGAAGTCGTCATAGCTGGCTATCAGAAGAAGAACGCCGTGATGTCCGACAGGGAGCGCAGCATAGTGGCATACCACGAGATAGGCCATGCGCTTGTGGCCGCATTACAGTCCCATTCCGCCCCAGTGCAGAAGATTACCATTATCCCCCGCACCTCAGGCGCATTGGGCTATACGATGCAGGTAGAGGAAAACGACAGATACCTGCTCTCCAAGGAAGAGCTTGAAAACAAGATAGCTACCCTCACAGGAGGCCGCGCCGCAGAAGAGGTCGTGTTCAACGAAGTTACCACCGGCGCCTCCAACGATATAGAGCAGGCCACAAAGCTTGCGAGAGCCATGATCACCCGCTACGGCATGAGCGAGGACTTCGGCATGGTAGCAATGGAGACCGTCACCAACCAGTATCTGGGCGGCGACACTACATTGAGCTGCTCCGCCGAGACCCAGCGGGTCATAGACCAGAAGGTAGTGGATATGATAAAGAAGCAGCATGAGAAGGCTGTGAACATGCTGAAGGAAAACCGCGTAAAGCTTGAAAAGCTGGCCCAGTACCTCACCGAGAAGGAGACTATCACAGGAGAGGAATTCATGAAGATACTGGACAGCTTTAAGGAGGCGGCGGTATGAAATATGAGCACAGATACCTTTTCGTAGAGATACTGGAGGGCGTGCTGCTGGTAATGCTGGGCGTGGCTACCATGCTGCGCACCGAACAGGTGCTGGACAGCCTTACGCTGATATTCGGCATACTGGCTGTCATAACCGGCCTCGCGGATGTGATGTTCTACATACGCCTTGAACGGCACACGGGCTTCCGCCCTGCGGTATCACTGGTTTCCAGCATACTCAGCATAATGCTTGGATGTGCCCTTATAGCACACCCTAATGTGGGAACGGGCATAATGCTCATCATATTCCCGATATTCATAATCGCCCACTGCATCGCCCGCTTAACCCACCTGAACATCGTGCGATACGTGGCAGGAGAGGTGAGCTTCTGGCTCACTCTCATATCAAACGCGGTGGGATTGATACTGGGCGTAATTCTGCTGTTTGATCCGGCCCTGTCTGCGGCGGCGCTGGGAGTTATACTGGGAGTAGATCTGATACTGCTCGGAATCGAAGCCGTAGTGTTCGCCATAGACTGCTATTGCAGGCTGAAGTAACGAACTTAAATAAAAAAACAAATAGGACAGCCATATCCTCGTTGGAAATGGCTGCCTTCTTTACTTTTGGGGAAATTGTTATTTTACGGTTCGGCGGCGGGTCTCGGCGTGGGCTGCGTATACGGTGTGGCCCGGCTCTACGGATTCCGTCAGCCATACGTTACCGCCTATAACGCAGTTGTCGCCAATTACAGTATTTCCGCCGAGTATAGTCGCACCGGAGTAGATGACCACATTGTTGCCTATATCGGGATGGCGCTTTATGCCCTTTACCGGGGTGCCGTCCGCGTTGGTGGGGAAGCTCTTTGCACCGAGGGTAACGCCCTGATACAGCTTCACATGGTCGCCAATGGTAGTGGTTTCGCCTATTACCACGCCTGTGCCGTGGTCTATGAAAAAATATCTGCCTATGGTGGCGCCGGGGTGTATGTCTATACCGGTATTGCGGTGGGCTATCTCGGTCATGAGACGGGGAAGTATAGGCACCTTCATCTTGTACAGCTCATGAGCAATGCGATATATGCTTATTGCCTCAAAGCCTGGGTAGGCGAGCATTATCTCCTCAACGCTTATGGCCGCAGGGTCCCCCTCATAGCCCGCCTGGGCGTCAGTTTCCAGCGCCGCCTTGATATCCGGCAGCGAATCCACCAGCCTGTCGGAAATTTCCTGATAATTATCCGGCAGTACCCGCATTACGCAGTCCGCAACGGCGTTGCGAAGGCGCGCGCCGTTGCCCAGGTTGCATCCGAACATATTGGGGTACATGGCGCTGCGCAGAGTCTGCAAAAGCTCTGCGGTCTGCTCCATAAGTCCGGCATAGCTGCCGCAGGAGGAACAGCCGTTCTGCCCGCACATACAACCGCCGTAGTGGAGCGATGAAACAAAATTATTTTTCATTACGATCTATCCTTAAAAAATGTTTATAATTTCTAACATTTACCTATCTTTAGGGTAGGATAATAAGCTATTATAGTTTTTTTGGAGATGCCTGTCAATAGCGGTGCAAACCCCAAAATCCCGAGGGGGCTTTTGATGCTTTTCAAGATTGATGCTGTCCGGTGTTTTCCGCTGACAATCTGTTGCACCGATGCGTTGAAACAACGCTCGAATTATGGTAATATAATTATTTGATAGGGACGATTCCGAACTTAATCATTATATGCCGGCGAAAGGGGAATAGCTATGACTATAACAAACGATATCCGCTATATCGGCGTAAACGATCATGATATAGACCTGTTTGAGGGGCAATATATCGTGCCGGAGGGCATGGCATACAACTCATACGTGATAATTGACGAAAAGATCGCCGTGATGGACACGGTAAGCGCCGATTTTGGAGAGGAATGGCTTGCAAACCTGGAAAACGTTCTCGCGGGCAGGAAGCCGGACTACCTGATAATACACCACATGGAGCCGGATCACTCCGCAAACATAGATAAGTTTATAAGCGCATACCCCGAGGCCACGATAGTGGGCAACGCAAAGACCTTTGAAATGATAGACCAGTTCTTTGGCAGGGGTCTCTGCAAAAACAATCTCGCAGTAAAGAACGGCGAGGTGCTGTCTCTGGGCAGGCACGAGCTGACGTTTTTATTCGCTCCCATGGTACACTGGCCCGAGGTAATGATGAGCTATGACGGCGCGGATAAGGCGCTGTTCTCGGCAGACGCCTTCGGAAAGTTCGGCGCGCTGGACTGCCAGGATAAGGAATGGGACTGCGAAGCACGGCGCTATTATATGGGCATAGTGGGCAAATACGGTATGCAGGTGCAGGCCGTGCTCAAGAAGGCGGCGGCGCTGGATATAAAAATGATATGTCCTCTGCACGGCCCCGTGCTCACGGGCGATCTGAGCCATTATACAGGCCTTTATGATATATGGTCGTCCTATGGCGTGGAGAGCGAGGGGGTTTGCATAGCCTACACCTCCGTATACGGCAACACAAAGCGGGCAGCCGAGCTGCTGGCGAAAAAGCTGGAGGAAAGGGGCTGCAAGGCGGCGATAAACGACCTTGCGCGCTGCGATATGGCGGAGGCCGTTGAGGATGCTTTCCGCTACGGGAAGCTGGTGCTGGCAACAACGACCTACAACGCAGATATTTTTCCGTTTATGAGACAGTTTATCGACCACCTTACCGAGCGCAATTATCAGAACCGGACCATTGGCTTCATCGAGAACGGTACATGGGCGCCCGCCGCCGCAAAGATCATGAAGGCCATGTTTGAGAAGAGCAAGAATATCAACTATATCGACACTACTGTGACGCTGCGCTCAGCAATGACTGAGGAAAACGCCGAAGCGATAGAGAGAATGGCCGAGGAGCTTTGCCGGTAAACAAACTGTAGATAAACGCAATGGACGCTCATGCCGGGCGTCCTTTTGTTGTATCGTTTATCAATCGGTAAAAGAGATTATAGACCGCCTGTAATCAGATGCTTGAATTTAACGGAAACGGCGCTACATGCTATTATGAGTTATACCAAAGTATAATTCTATGGAGGTTTCGTCATGTCTATATCCCTTGATTACGCACTTGAACATAAGAATGACCCCGCAGTGCTGTGCTGCCGCGCAGAAGCAGGTACGGTGCTGTCCGAGCACAACCTTGAGGATCCCGCCATATTTGACGACCTGGTGGATTCCAACCTGCTTGACCTCACCGGCGCGCTGAAGATAGGCCAGGTGCTTGGCGCAACGCTGAAGGAAACATGCGATTCCCTGACAGCCCTTACCGCCGACAAGGTAGAGGGTGCAAAGGAGGGGACTGACGAGCCTGCTGCCGAGGCTTCAAAGACAGAGGAAGCCGCAGCTCCCGTTATCGGTGGCGACGTGGAAGGCACTCAGGTGACAGTTTCCGGCGGCATACTTACCATAAATATCAAAGAGGGCAAGGGCATCCACATAGAGCTGCCCGTGTGACGATTTTGAGAGAACAAAGCTGAAAAATGTCGGCACGCCTGAAAAAAAGGCGCGCCGGCTTGTTATGTATCGGAAAAATGAAATCGACAAAACCGATAATTGCACGATTTAGACAATAATATAACAAGTAATGCGAAAAAATGCAGGAATGATACAATTAAAATGCTTGACAGGCCCGAAAGAGCCGTGATAAAATACATAAGTAAAATTGATACAGACTTTGTGTCTGCAAATATTTTTGAATATCAAAAGCATATCTTTCATCGGTTGACAGTTCCGGAAGAGATCGCAGCGCAGAAGATACGCGGCGCCGAAGGGGAAGCAGAAACTCTCAGGCAAAAGGACCGGATCTTGACGATGCTCCGAAAAGAACGGCATTACGCCGTGCGCCGAAGGTGCAACTCTTTATCGCCCACAGGCTTAAAGGGGAATCTCTCAGGCTACACTACGGAGGCACAAAATTCTCACCAAGGGGAAGTTTGTGCCTTTTTAAGTGTTCAAAAAATAACGCGGATATTTGTCTCAAAAGCAACGCCAAATCAAAAAATCATATATCAAAACAGGAGGAAATTTTATGAGCGAACTCAAACGTACTCAGCTGTACGATGTCCACGTTGCGGCGGGGGCGGATATGGTGGACTTCGGCGGATGGGAGATGCCTATACAGTACCCCACCGGCATAGTAGCCGAGCACCTGTACACCCGCCACGCGTGCGGGCTCTTTGACGTTTCCCACATGGGCAGGCTGCTTATAGAGGGCCCCGAGAGGATCGCCTTTTTGCAGCATGTGCTTTCCAGCAACGTAATGGCGCTGGATATCAAGCAGGCACAGTACGCCATAATCCCCGATGAAAACGGCAGCGCCATAGACGACGCGTATCTTTACAAGTTCAATGAGGAGAATTTCCTGTTGGTGGTAAATGCCGCCAACACCGAAAAGGATCTTGCCCACCTTCTGCCAATAGCGAAGGAATACGACTGCACCATAACCGACATATCCGGGGACTACGCCGCGATAGCCGTTCAGGGCCCAAAGAGCAAGGAAATAATGCTTACCCTCACAAAGGGCAAGGCTGTAACCGAGCCCATGAAGAACGCGCTGAATATAGTAGAACTTGAGGGGCATAAGGCGTGGATAGCCAAGACCGGCTACACCGGCGAGCCTCTGGGCTATGAGGTATACGTAAAGAGCTGCGACGCAGAGTGGCTGTGGAACTGCCTTGTAGAGCTGGGCGGCAGGCCCGCGGGCCTTGGCGCCAGAGATACCCTGCGCCTTGAAGCCGGCCTTCCCCTGTACGGCCACGAGATGGGCAAGGGCCCCGATGGCAGCGACATGCCCATATTTGCCGTGTCCCTGGCCAAGTTTGCCGTAAGCTTCTCAGATCAGAAGGGCGATTTCATTGGCAGAGCGGCGCTCACCAGGCAGTCGGAGGCCTTTAAGAAGATAATGAACCGCGACTTCTCCGGTATGGACGTGCTGCCCAGGCGCATAATGCCCATAACCCTGCTGGATCGGGGCGTAATGCGCGCAGGCATGGAAATATACCGGAACGGAGAGCTTGTGGGCTGGGTCACCAGCGGCACGATGGTACCGTACTACCGCAGCGAGGGCGAAGGGCTCTCTACCGTGATAACCGACGAGACTGCCAAGCGCTCCATCGGCATGTGCTATATCGCCAGCGACGTGCTGGAGGACGATATGGTGGAGATAGACGTGCGCGGCAAGCGGCTCAAGGCGGTTATACCTCCGTATCATATGAGGGTGGACGCTCCTCCTTTTGCACGCCCGATAATCTACGGCTATGAGCCCGCCCAGATGGACGTCAAGGTAGACGACAGGGCAAAGAAGGCCGTCGAGCTCATATTCGACGCAACCCACAACCACGAATGGCGCCAGCGTCAGTGCATCAACCTGATACCCTCCGAGAACAGCGCCAGCCGTGCGGTACAGCTCCTTTGCGCCTCCGACCCCGCCTTCAGGTATGCGGAGCACAAGAAGGTAAAGTCCTTCTACGATCAGGATATCTTCTATTATCAGGGCACCAAGTTCATAGACCGCGTAGAGCAGCTTCTTGTGGAGCAGATGAAGGAATACTTCAACTGCACGGAGGTAGAGACGAGAGTTATCAGCGGGCAGATGTCCAATATGGCTACATTCTCCGCCCTCATGGACTGGAAGAACCGCCTTGATCGCAAGCATACTCCCCAGCGCCTGGGCTATGTGATGAATAACCATATAATCAAGGGCGGCCACCTTTCCGCTCAGCCCATGGGCGCCCTACGCGACTATATTGCCATCGACCCCGTTACCGAGCGGCATGCCATAGTGAACTTCCCGGTATGCGAGGACAATATCTATAAGATAGACGTTGAGGAAACCAAGAAGCTTATCGACCAGTACAGGCCTGAGCTGATAATCTTCGGCAAGTCCATGGTGCTGCATAAGGAGCCCGTGGCGGCTATACGCAAGTTCGTGGACGAGCAGAACATACCCACCACCATAATGTACGATATGGCTCACGTTCTGGGCCTGGTGGGCGATTACTTCCAGAAGCCCTTTGAGGAGGGCGCCGAGATAGTCACCGGCTCCACCCACAAGACCTTCTTCGGCCCTCAGCGCGGCGTGATAGCCACCAACTGGAAGAAGGAAGACCTGAAGTACGGCCTCTGGGAGACCATACAGAGCCGCGCCTTCCCCGGCAGCGTATCCAACCACCACTTAGGCACCCAGCTTGGCCTGCTGATGGCCGCATACGAGATGAACACCTTCAAGGCCCAGTACCAGAAGGCGATAATCGAGAACGCCAAGCACTTCGCCAAGGCCCTGAAGAAACAGGGACTGGACGTTGCGGGCGACCCAGAGATCGGCTATACAGAGACCCATCAGGTAATAGCCTCAGTAGGCTACGGCATGGGCCCCGAGATCGCGGAGCGCCTGGAGCGCAACAACATAATCGTAAACTATCAGGCTACCCCCGATGAGGAAGGCTTCACCGCCTCCGGCGCGCTGCGTATGGGCATGAGCGAGATGACCCGCTTTGGCTTCGGCTTTGAGGAGTTCGACAAGCTGGCAGAGCTGATGGCAGACTGTATACTGCGCGGCAAGGAAGTAGGCGACGAGGTAACAAAGCTCCGCGGCGGCTACACCAGGATGCACTACTGCTTCGACGATGAGGAAATGCTCAACGCCTTGGAGAGCTTTTCCGCAAAGATAGGCCTGTAATAAGGCGCAAACCTAAGACGACCCGCCCGGGACTTCCGGGCGGGATGAAACAACAAAATATACAGAATAGTTTAACGGAGGTATTAAAAAAATGAATCATCCCAACGATCTCAGCTACTCCAAGTCCCATGAATGGGTAAAGATGGATGGCGACACCGCCATAATCGGCATTTCCGATTTCGCGCAGGACGCCCTTGGCGACGTGGTATTCGTAAACCTGCCTGCAGAGGGCGACGACGTCACCGCCGCCGAAGCCTTTGGCGACGTTGAGTCCGTCAAGGCCGTATCCGACCTGATTTGCCCCGTTACCGGCAAGGTTGCAGCCATAAACGAAGAGCTGCTGGATTCCCCCGAACTGCTCAATTCCGATCCCTACGGCGCATGGATAATCAAGGTCGAGGGCATCACCGACAAGGAAGAGCTGCTGGACGCGACGGCATACGAAGAGTTCTGCGCACAGGAGGGCTAAATAATGGGCAGCTACGTTCCATCTACAGAGGCGGAACGCAGAGAGATGCTCAAGGCCATCGGTCTTACGGATTACCGGGAGCTTTATCGCGATGTGCCTGAGAAGATGTATCTCGACGAACCGCTTAACATACCCGAGGGAATGAGCGAACTGGAGGTCAGCAACGCCATATCCGCAATGGCGGCCAAGAATAAGGTATTCAAGACCGTTCTCCGGGGCGCGGGCGCATACGACCACTACATTCCCAGCATAGTGAAATACATTCCCACCAAGGAGGAGTTCCTTACCGCGTACACCCCCTATCAGGCCGAAATGAGCCAGGGCGTATTGCAGAGCATATTCGAGTATCAGACCATGATATGCGAGCTCACCGGCATGGACGTTTCCAACGCCTCGGTATACGACGGCGCTACTGCTGCGGGCGAGGCTGCCGCCATGTGCCGCGACCGCAAGCGTAGGGTGACGCTGGTTTCCGGAGCTTCCCACCCGGATACCATAAACACCGTACGCACTTACTGCTACGGCACCGGCGATGAGATGCGCATCGTACCCATGAAGGACGGCAAGACCGATATGGCCGCTCTCCGTGAGATGCTCACCGAGGACGTGGCCTCCGTATATATCCAGCAGCCCAGCTTTTTCGGGCAGCTTGAGGACGCGGCGGCAATAGGCGAAATGGTACACGCTGCCGGCGCAATGTATATAATGGGCTGCAACCCAATAGCGCTTGCGATAATGAAGACCCCCAAGGACTGCGGCGCGGATATAGCGGTAGGCGAAGGTCAGCCTCTCGGTATGCCGCTTTCCTACGGCGGCCCATATCTCGGCTTTATGGCTACCCTCACAAAGCACATGCGTAAGCTGCCCGGCCGCATAGTAGGCCAGACCACCGACAGCAAGGGCGATACGGCATATGTGCTTTCGCTTCAGGCCCGGGAGCAGCACATACGCCGCGAAAAGGCCAGCAGCAACATCTGCTCCAATCAGGCCCTCTGCGCGTTTACGGCAGGCCTGTATATGGCTACCATGGGCCCCGACGGCATGGCGGAGGCGGCAAGGCAGAGCATGGCGAAGGCACACTACCTCGCGGCGAAGCTCTGCGAGATACCCGGCGTGCTGCTTAAATACAAGGGCGATTTCTTCCATGAGTTCGTCACCGAGATGCCCCGTCAGGACGAGGTGCTCAAGGCTCTCGAGGAGGCCGACATACTGGGCGGCCTGCCCGTGGAGGACGGCATAATGTGGTGCGCTACCGAGAAGGTAACGAGGGCTCAGCTTGACAGGGCCATAGAAGTGGTTAAGGAGGTGCTTGCGTAATGAAGCTGATATTCGAAAAGAGCGCGCCCGGACGCAAGTGCTCAATACTGCCCAAGTGCGATGTGGAGACCGTCGAGCTCCCAAAGGAGCTTCAGCGTGAAGTAAAACCCGCGCTGCCCGAAATGAGCGAGACCGACATTTCCCGCCACTATACCGAGCTGAACCACCGGGTACACGGCGTGAACTGCGGCTTTTATCCTTTGGGCTCCTGCACCATGAAGTATAACCCCCGCATAGACGAGGAGATGGCCGCGCTGCCCGGCTTTACGGCCATTCACCCACTCGCCCCCAAGCACACCACCGAAGGCTGCCGGGAAGTGCTCGACACCATACGCAAGTACCTTTGCGAGGTCACCGGAATGGCGGATATGACCTTCCAGCCCTCCGCAGGCGCCCACGGCGAGTTCACCGGCGTGCTGCTCATCAAGCAGTACCACGACAGTCGGGGCGATACCAAGCGCAACAAGATAATCGTTCCCGATTCCGCCCACGGTACCAATCCCGCCACAGCGGCGATGTGCGGCTATCAGGTGGTAAATATCGCCTCCGCCCCCAACGGCTGCGTGGATCTCGAGGCGCTGAAGGCGGTCCTTGGCGACGATACTGCCGGCCTTATGCTGACTAACCCCAATACAGTAGGCATATTCGATGAAAACATACTTGAGATAACCCGTCTCGTACACGAGGCAGGCGGCCTCTGCTACTATGACGGCGCAAACCTCAACGCGGTAATGGGCGTTGTACGCCCCGGCGACATGGGCTTCGACTGCATACACATGAATCTGCACAAGACCTTCGCAACGCCTCACGGCGGCGGCGGCCCGGGCGCAGGCGCGGTCGGCTGTAAGGACTTCCTTGCGAAGTTCCTGCCCCACAGCGCCATGATGGAGGGCGAGGGACATATCCAGGTACGCGGCTTTGCAGGCAACTTCCTGGTAGTGGTGAAGGCTCTGACTTATATCATGACCCTTGGCCGCGAGGGCATACCTGAGGCGGCGAAGAACGCCGTGCTCAACGCGAATTACCTCATGCGGAGGATACAGGGCACCTTCGAACCCGCATTCGACCGTATATGCATGCATGAGTTCGTGCTCGATCTTTCCGGCTTCAAGAAGGAGACCGGCGTTTCCGCTCTGGACGTCGCCAAGTCCCTTATCGATTACGGCATGCATCCGCCAACAATGTACTTCCCTATGATAGTGCACGAGGCGCTTATGCTCGAACCCACCGAGACCGAGAGCAAGGATACCCTGGACTGGGCAGCGGAGGTCTACCGCAAGCTGTATGAGCTGGGCCATACCGACCCCGAGTATATGCACGGAGCTCCCCACAACGCGCAGATAGGCAGGCCTGACGAGGTCAAGGCGGCTCGAAGCCCAATCGTCCGCTATACAAAATAATAAAAATAACGGAGAATTGATGATAGATAAACTCAAGCTTTACAGGGGTCAAAGCTTTGACCCCTTTTTCAATTTGGCGGTGGAGGAATATCTGCTGCAAAATACAGATGAGGGCTGCTGTACGCTGTATCTCTGGCAGAACCAGAATACCGTGGTGATAGGCCGCAACCAGAACGCTTTCAAGGAATGCCGTACCACCCTTCTGGAGGATGAAGGAGGAAAGCTGGCCCGGAGGCTCTCGGGCGGCGGTGCGGTTTTTCACGATCTCGGCAACCTGAACTTTACCTTTTTAGTTCCCACAGCGGATTACGATCTGGATAAGCAGCTCAAAGTGATAGAGCTTGCATGCGAAAAGCTGGGCGTGAAGGTCGAACGTTCCGGACGTAACGACATACTGGCAGATGGACGCAAGTTCTCCGGCAACGCATTTTACAAGAACGGACCCCGCGCATACCATCACGGCACACTCATGGTGGACGTGGACCGAGAAAAAATGGGCCGGTATCTCAACCCCTCAAAGGCAAAGCTGTCATCAAAGGGAGTGGATTCAGTTCGCTCAAGGGTAGTCAATCTGAAGGAGCTTGCGCCGGATACCACGATAGAAATGCTTTCTCAGGAGCTTGCTGAGGCGTTTGGCCAGGTGTACGGCCTGCCGTATGAGGAGATCGGCCTTTTGGAGAAGGACAAAAAAGCCATACAGCCGCTGTTCGAAAAATACGGCAGCTGGAAATGGCGCTTCGGCAGGGAGATACCCTTCACCTTCGAGTGCGGCGAAAGGTTCCCGTGGGGGAGCGTGCAGATACAGCTCATGGTGGACGGCGGCAGGGTCAAGGAAGCGGAGGTGTACTCCGACTCAATGGACTGGAGCATAGCCGAAAAGCTGAAGCAGGCCTTTGAGGGCAAAAGCTTCGGCGAGGCCGCCCTGTGCCTTGCCGCAGAAACGGCCTGCCCGGATATCGCATCGGATATCTGCCGTATGATCCAAGAACAGGAGATATAATATTTATGAAGGAATACCAATTGATAGTGATAGGCGCGGGCCCCGGAGGCTATGTGGCCGCGCTGCGCGCGGCAAAGCTGGGCATGACCGTTGCCGTAGTAGAAAACCGCGAGGCGGGCGGCACCTGCCTCAATAGAGGCTGCATACCCACAAAGACGCTGCTCCATTCCTCCGAGGCGTATCATGCTGCCACAGCCAGCGCTGGCATTGGCATACATGTTGAAGGTGCGCGTGCGGATATGAACGAGATATTTGCCTACAAGCGGCAGATATCCGCTAAGCTCAGCTCCGGAATAGAGAGCCTTTTTAAGGGCGCAAAGATAGACCTGATCAGGGGGCGCGCCCAAATAACCTCTCCCGGCCGCGTACACGTGGAGCTGAATGAGGGCGGCTGCGATGAACTGGCGGCGGAAAAGATAATCGCCGCTACGGGTTCCGTACCGGCCCGCCCGCCTATAACCGGGCTGGACCTACCCGGAGTAATGACTTCTGACGAGCTGCTGGAGGGCTGTGACCATCTGTACGAGTCCATAATAATAATCGGCGGCGGCGTGATAGGCATAGAATTCGCCACATTTTACAGCGACCTCGGCTGCAAGGTGACCGTCATAGAGGGTATGGATAGGCTGCTGCCCAATATGGACCGCGAGCTCGGCCAAAACCTCGCCATGATACTTAAAAAACAGGGCGTGAATGTGTTCGTCAACTCCATGGTACAATGTGTGGAGAAGGACGAAAGCGGCCTCACGGTGCGCTTCAGCGAAAAGGGCAAGGACAACTCGGCAACCGGCGAGGCTGTGCTCTGTGCCATAGGCCGCAAGCCCTATATGGACGGCCTGTTTGCAGAGGGCCTTGCGCCTGAGATGGACCGTAGGAGCATAAAGGTAAACGAGAAGTATCAGACCAGCATACCCGGTGTATACGCCATAGGCGATGTATCCGCGAAGATTCAGCTTGCCCACGTTGCCTCCGCACAGGGTACGGCATGCGTCGATATGATGAACGGCATGGAGAACAGCGTGGATATGAACGTTGTGCCCAGCGTCATATACTGCCGGCCCGAGATAGCGGTGGTAGGAATGACGGAGGCCGAAGCCAGGGAAGCGGGAATACCTGCAAAAGCCGGCAAATGCGTAATGTTCGGCAACGCCAGAACGCTTATCGCCGATCCGGGCCGCTGCTTTATGAAGGTCGTAGCCAATGCCGAGACCCGGGAGATAATAGGCGCGCAGCTCATGTGCGAGCACAGCTCTGACATGATAAGCGAGATATCCGAAGCTATGGCCAACCATCTCACGGTGGAAAGCCTGCTCAAGATAATGCGTCCACACCCGTCCTTTGAGGAGGCGCTCGGCGAGGCGCTGGATGATCTTGCCGCAAAGCTTAATAAATAAAACAGGCATAATAAAACAGGGAGGGCATAAAAGCTCTCCCTGTTTGGCCTTGTCCTGCTATTTCGATATCAGCTTGGCCTTTTCCAGCGCCATTACCAGCAGCGGTATGAGGATTATATGCAGTATTATGCCGGGTATCGCCTGCGTGAACGCCCCCGCCCAGAAGGCGGCAAAGCCGAACTTTGACGGATCGAGCCCGGTGCAGAGGAAGCGCGCCGCGCCCCATACCAGGCGGCCGGCTATCATGGCCGTTATGAGAGCGACGTATATGTTGCTTTTCTTCTTTGGCAGCGCCCTGTACATGAGCCCTGCCACGGCGCCGTATGCCGCAAGCTCAAACGCCATGCAAAGCGCGGTCGGGTACATCGGCGGCATACCGAACAGTACGGAGCGCAGGGGCGGAGCCACCACGCCGACCGCCAGTCCCCAGGGCCAGCCGCATACGAAGCCGCAGAGGAGCACGGGTATGTGCATGGGGGAAAGCATTGAGCCTATCTGCGGTATCTGTCCCGTCAAAAACGGAAGCATCAGTGCCAGCGCCAGAAACGCCGCCGCAAATACCACTGTCCTTACTGTTATGTTGTTGTTTTTCATGATAAAAGCTCCTTCCAGATGGCATAAAACAAGCGCCGCGATCCCTTCTGGGAAAGCGACGCCTTCATGACATCACAAAAAACGGTATTGATACAAGGTTTATTCAGGGGAACTTCTGTTCCTGCGCCGTCTTCTGACCGGCACAAGCCTATTGTACACGAAAAGCCGTCGGTTGACAAGATACAGTTTACTCTTGCATCACGCCTTCGAGCTTGGCCATAGCGTCCGATATGAGAGCCGTCAGTGACAGCTCCTGAACGCCTGCCACTATATTGCCGCACCTGTTTACGGGCAGAAGTATCCGCACCGCATCGGATTGGGCAACGGCAACCGCCATTGCGGGCGTTATCTCGCCAAAGAGGGAATCCGCTATGACTATGCCTATTGGGCCTATTATTATATCCGCCTTGCGGCAGGCGACTATAAGCGGGTTTTCCCCCGCAGCCGCCTGATGGGCGCCGGCCTTTGCCATAGCCGCGGCAGCGGCTGAATTGGTGCCGACCGCCATAAGCCTTGCACCGGGGTACTTTTCCGCTATGGACCTTACCATCTGGCAGCCCAGCTTGCCGCCCTGACCGTCTATTACAAGTATATTCATTTAAACCTCTCCCTGAATATGCTCTCCTTTACAACCCTGTATGCCGGGAGGTAGGCTTCCCTATACTCCTCACTGTGGGATACGGCGGGATAGCCCCGCTTTTTATATTCCGAAAGATATTCCTCAAGCTCAGCTGTTTTGAAAGCAAAGGCGCCCTGCGCCGTTACATGGCGGAGCACGTCCAGCTTTTCTAAAAACTCCGGAAGCGTGCCCTTTGAGCTGTTGGCGGTCTCCACAAACGCTTCATTCAAGCCCGCTATGCCGCTTTCCTTCAGCGCCTTAAGCTGTACTCGCGCCATGCCGCTGCCTATGGGTATCATGAGCGGCTGCATGGCGTCGTGCTCTGTTGCCGCATATTCGCTGCGCAGTCTTATCAGGGCAGCCTCAGGGCTTTTGATCATATGGCCTCCCCCAAATTCGTTCTGGTACACCAGCTTTACAGCGTCGGCAGGCCGCATCCTGGGATACATGTTTGCGTGCAGAAGCAGCGCGTCCTTAAGCTCCACATTATTTACCCATACCTTGATTTTAACTTTGGCGTGCCTTAAAAAGGCATCCATGCTGATATGTTAGCACCGTCCCGGCCTAATTGCAATAAATTGCCCCAAAACAGAGTATCGGCAAAGCGGATAAACGCCGCCTTGCCGATACTTTGTTAGTTATTAGTTATCATTTGGCACTGCAGGAATTGCTGTGGCAGGAGTTTTTCATGGGGCAGGAACCACAGCTGCAGCCGCAGGAGGACTTGCCTCGTTTCTTCTGTTTTATAAGATGTATCACGATGGCCGCGATTACCGCTGCAAGTATAACTATCGCGATTATGTTTCCGATGTTTTCGCTTATCCAATTAGACATGGTCAATTCCTCCTTCTGACATATTACATCATTTCATTTTTTCTTTACGGCTTTGCGCTCAGCTTCGCAGCTTCCTTATAGGGCTTGAACAGCATGTATACCATGCCTGCGAGGAAGGCTGCGGCGGCAACCACGCCTAAGAGGTTTGCATTACCGGTAAAGAGGTTGCCGAACTGATTGATCATCAGGGCTATCACATATGCGAAGCCGCATTGATAGCCGATGGCGAACCAGGTCCAGCCGGCGTTGTTCATCTCCCGCTTGATGGCGCCTATTGCCGCGAAGCAGGGTGCGCACAGCAGGTTAAATACCAGGAAAGAGTAAGCGGTAATGGGTGTGAAAGCGCTTGCAAGGTTAGAGTATACGCTGCCGTCGCCGCCGTACAGTATGCCCAGAGTACCTACTATGTTCTCCTTGGCGATAAGGCCGGTAATTGAGGCTACGACCGCCTGCCAGTTGCCCCAGCCCAGAGGCTTGAAGATCCAGGCTATCGCACCGCCTATGGAGGCCAATATGGAGTAGTTGATCTCATCCTCGGACAGCATCCTGAAGGTACCGTCCACGGTTCCGAAGTAAGTGGTGAACCATACGAAGATTGTGGAAAGCAGTATGATGGTACCGGCCTTTTTTATGAAGCTCCAGCCCCGCTCCCAGGTGCTCCTGAGCACGTTGCCTGCGGTGGGCCAGTGGTATGCGGGCAGCTCCATTACGAAGGGCGCGGGCTCGCCGGCGAACCTCTTAGTCTTCTTGAGCATGATTCCCGAGATTATTATCGCGGCCATGCCGATGAAGTAAGCGGAGGTAGCTACCCATGCGGAACCGCCGAATATGGCGCCGGCAATCATTCCTATAAAGGGAACCTTAGCGCCGCAGGGAATAAATGTGGTGGTCATTATGGTCATACGCCTGTCGCGCTCATTCTCTATGGTACGGGAGGCCATTATTCCGGGGATACCGCAGCCGGTGCCGATCAGCATGGGGATGAAGGACTTGCCGGAAAGACCGAACCTGCGGAAGAGCCTGTCCAGAATGAACGCGATACGGGCCATATAGCCGCAGTCCTCAAGGGCAGCAAGAAGCAGGAACAGCACCAGCATCTGAGGAACAAAGCCGAGGACCGCGCCGACGCCGGCGACTATGCCGTCAAGTATCAGGCCGCGGAGCCACTCGGCACAGTTGCCCTTGTCCAGAGCACTCTCAATAAGGACGGGGACGCCGGGGACCCATACGCCGTAGTCGGCAGGATCAGGCTCTTCGCCGATTTCCTGAAGGGTGGCCTTTGCAGCCTCATAATCCTCGAGGGTAGCAGTTTCCTCGGAAACCGCAAGGGTCTCCTCGTCCTCTATCTCGTAGGTAAATTTGCCGTCAGCAGGCTCGCCGTTTTCTTCGACATACGCTTCATAACCGTCAACTATGGCAGCGGCCTCGCCGTATTCTTCTGCTACCTCATTATAAGCGGCTGAACCGATGCCGAACAGGTGCCAGCCATCGCCAAACAGTCCATCGTTTGCCCAGTCAGTGGCAGATGCGCCGACAGTGACCATGGCGAGGTAGTATACGAGGAACATTACCGCTGCAAATATGGGCAGGCCCAGCCAGCGGTTGGTGACCACCCTGTCGATCTTATCGGAAGCAGAAAGCCGACCCTGATTTTTTTTCTTGTAGCAGCATTTGATTATCTCGGCGATATATACGTAGCGCTCATTGGTGATGATGCTTTCAGCGTCATCGTCCAGCTCCTTCTCGGCAGCTTTGATGTCGCTGTCAATATGGTCGAGAACATCCTTGGAGATGTCCAGCTTCTCAAGCACCTTGTCGTCGCGCTCGAATATCTTTATGGCATACCAGCGCTGCTGCTCAAGGGGCATGTTATGTACGGCAGCTTCCTCGATGTGAGCAATAGCGTGCTCAACGGGGCCGGAGAAAGTATGCATGGGGACGGTTTTTGCGCCATGGGCGGCTTTGATCGCGGCCTCTGCGGCTTCCATGACGCCATCGCCCTTCAGGGCGGATATCTCTACTATCCGGCAGCCCAGCTTTTCGGAAAGCTGGGCGGTATCTATCTTATCGCCATTCTTGCGCACAACGTCCATCATATTGATGGCAACGACTACCGGAATGCCCAGCTCGGTAAGCTGAGTGGTGAGGTAGAGGTTGCGCTCCAGGTTGGTTCCGTCGATTATGTTCAGTATGGCGTCGGGGCGCTGGTCGATAAGATAATTTCTGGCGACTACTTCCTCCAGGGTATAGGGGGAAAGGGAATAGATGCCGGGCAGATCCATTATGACCACATCCTCATGCTTCCTGAGACGACCCTCTTTCTTTTCTACTGTAACGCCGGGCCAGTTGCCGACAAACTGGTTGGAACCGGTCAGAGCGTTGAACAGCGTGGTTTTGCCGCTGTTCGGGTTGCCGGCTAAGGCTATCTTGATTTGGTTATTCATGATAAAACTCCTTTGAAGTTAATATACTTTAACTATGGTTCAAAAAAATATTTATTCAACTTCAATCATTTCGGCGTCGGCTTTTCTCAGACTGAGCTCATAACCGCGCACGTTTACCTCGATAGGGTCGCCCAAAGGGGCAACCTTGCGGACGAACACCTCAACGCCCTTGGTAATACCCATGTCCATTATGCGGCGCTTTACCGGGCCTTCGCCATAAAGCTTTACCACCCTGACGGTTTCGCCGATCTTGGCTTCCTTTAATGTCTTCATAGTCCTATCTCTCCTTTTTTCTTTCTATCTATAAATAAATGTCAAAACAGGCGTTAGATCATTATCCTGCGAGCCATTTCACGGCTTATGGCTATCCGTGATTCCTTGACCTTTACTATTACGTTGCCGCCCATCGCGGATACCACAGTCACCGGGCCGCCAGCCGTAAAGCCAAGATCTTCAAGGTGCTTTTTAACGTCCGGGCTGCCGCCGACCTTTTTTATCACGTTCTCTTTGCCTATATCTGCCAGATCAAGTGGTATCATACTCAGTCTCCTCCGTTTTATGTGCTACTTGCGGGTCCACGTTTCTACACTTGGGTTTAAGCGCCTTAACTACCGAGTAATTTAACAGCTCTAACTGACTTTGTCAACCCTTTTTTATCTGAAAATTTAAACAAGATTTTATCCTTGCATTTTTGGTTAGAGTTTGCTAACCTATGTATAATATATAATCATCATTGATCAGTTTTATATGATATTGCAATAAAAATACGAAAGGGCGGTACAATTTGAAAATAATGAGAGCTACCGAGGATTACCTCGAAGCGATGCTGATGATGCGCAATAAGCACGGCTATATTCGTTCCATTGATGTGGCGGACTATCTTGGCGTTACAAAGCCCAGCGTAACATATACCACGAAAAGGCTGAAGGCCAGCGGACATATCACGATGGACGGGGAGGGGCTCATAACCCTTACCGAATCAGGAATGGAGATAGCTTCCAAGATGCTGGACAGGCACAGGACGTTGACCGATTTTTTGGTATCAATAGGCGTGGACGAAATCACTGCCGAGACTGACGCCTGCAAAATGGAGCACGACCTCAGCGACAAGACCTACAATGCCATATGCGCCCACGCGAGGGCACACATGAAGTAAGAGCCTGCGCCGCTCAATAGGGCGGCTTATTTTAGTGACATGGGTTAAGGACATTTAACCTATACTGCTGTAATAAAGATGTGCTCAACGTGTGAAAGCCGTGTCGGCAACGCCATACGCAATGCCGTAAGCGTTTGAGCGACATTGAAAAGGAAACGTGGCGCTTCTGCTTTTTGCTTTTGCAACCTGCCTGCGGAATAAGATAAGCTTACCGCAAAGGCAGGTATACTAAGGATTTATTTGAGTATTTCCTGACAATTTGTATTGATTTTAACGTGGCCATGACTTATCATAAAAATATCATGCGGTAGTTTGGATTTGGCACGGAGTGAATAATCCCCTGCCAATTCCTGCATAAATAATACAGAGAGGTTGTGTAAAAGAAAATGGCAAACATCGATCTTACCAAGTACGGCATTACCGGCACTACGGAAATAGTCTACAATCCTTCCTACGAGATGCTCTTTGAGGAAGAGACCAAGCCCGGCCTTGAGGGCTATGAAAAGGGCCAGCTCAGCGAGCTGGGCGCTGTCAATGTCATGACCGGCATATACACCGGCCGTTCACCCAAGGACAAGTTTATCGTCGTTGACGATACCTCCAAGGATACCGTCTGGTGGACTTCCGATGAGTATAAGAACGACAACCACCCCGCCTCCATCGAGACCTGGAACGCCGTCAAGGATATCGCAAGAAAAGAACTCTCTAATAAGCGCCTGTTCGTAGTGGACGCCTTCTGCGGCGCCAACAAGGACACCCGCATGGCAATCCGCTTCATCGTAGAAGTTGCCTGGCAGGCCCACTTTGTAAAGAATATGTTTATCAGGCCCACCGAAGAGGAGCTGAAGAACTTTGAGCCGGATTTCGTAGTTTACAACGCCTCCAAGGCAAAGGTAGAGAACTACAAGGAGCTGGGGCTTAATTCCGAGACCGCAGTAGTATTCAACCTCACCAGCCGCGAGCAGGTCATCATCAATACCTGGTACGGCGGCGAAATGAAGAAGGGCCTCTTCTCCATGATGAACTACTATCTGCCCCTCAAGGGTATCGCCTCCATGCACTGCTCTGCCAATACCGACATGGACGGCAAGAATACCGCCATCTTCTTTGGCCTCTCCGGCACCGGAAAGACCACGCTGTCTACCGACCCCAAGCGCCTGCTGATAGGCGACGACGAGCACGGCTGGGACGACAATGGCGTGTTCAACTTCGAAGGCGGATGCTATGCAAAGGTCATTAATCTGGATAAGGAATCCGAGCCGGATATCTACAACGCCATCAAGCGCAATGCTCTCCTCGAGAACGTAACCCTTGATAAGGACGGCAAGATAGACTTTGCCGATAAGAGCGTTACCGAGAACACCCGCGTATCCTACCCCATCGACCATATTAACAACATAGTGCGCCCCATAAGCTCCGCGCCCGCCGCGAAGAACGTTATTTTCCTCTCCGCTGACGCTTTCGGCGTGCTGCCTCCCGTATCCATACTGACTCCGGAGCAGACCAAGTACTACTTCCTCTCCGGCTTTACCGCAAAGCTGGCTGGTACCGAGCGCGGCATAACTGAACCCACCCCCACCTTCTCCGCATGTTTCGGTCAGGCATTCCTGGAGCTGCATCCTACCAAATACGCTGAGGAACTGGTAAAGCGCATGGAGATGAGCGGCGCGAAGGCGTATCTGGTCAACACCGGATGGAACGGCACCGGCAAGCGTATCTCCATCAAGGATACCCGCGGCATAATCGACGCTATCCTCAACGGTGACATACTGGGCGTGCCCACCAAGAAAATACCTTACTTCGACTTCGAGGTACCCACCGAGCTGAAGGGCGTTGACACCAACATTCTGGATCCCAGAGATACCTATGCCAATCCCGCTGATTGGGATGCAAAGGCAAAGGATCTGGCCTCCCGCTTCATCAAGAACTTCGCCAAGTACGAAGGCAACGAGGCGGGTAAGGCTTTGGTAGATGCCGGCCCCAAGGTGGATTAAACTTAAAACGCAGTATAACGGTCCCCCGGCAGCGCCGGGGGACCGTTGTCATATACGGATATATTTTATTTGATGTATTATTTTGAATTTTCACATATATGTGAGGACGCGGGGAAAAAACGACAAAATCAACGCGATTTCCCCTGTTATTGACTATTGGCATGCCGCGTGATATAATACCGATAATAGAAATGGCGATTCTATATTTAGTATGAAGTGCGGATCAATAGCAGTGTGAATTACATAAGGGCCAGGAAGGAGCCGCCGATAGTGGAAAGCATGGGTGTAAAAAATAAGCCGGCAAGGACGACGGGAGCAAGCGGATGGCTAAACAGGCCCAAGACACGCAGGAGCATTAAAATTGCGCTGTTTTTGGCGCCTATTCTTGTATTTGCCGTGCTGTTCGTCTATTATCCCTTTGTAAAGACCATAATAAACAGCTTCAGCATAGTCAACCAGAAGGGAAACGTCACGGGCTTTGCAGAGCTGGATAACTATAAATACGTATTCGGGCGCAACGATTTCAAAAAGTCCATATTGAATTCCCTCATCATAACGGGCATAAACGTCCCCATAACGCTGGTAGTGACCATACTGCTTGCGCTGATAGCCAACAAAAAGCGCAGGCTGAGCCCGCTCTATGAGACGCTTTTCACCATGCCCATGGCGGTATCCATGTCCGCGGCATGTATGGTGTTTAAGTCCATGTTCAGCCCTACCTTGGGAATAATCAACGCCATGCTCGGCACACAGCTCGGCTGGTTCGAAAGCCGCGCCACCGCCCTTTATACCATAATCATACTTACGGTATGGATGGGCATAGGCTTTGACTTCCTTCTTTTCCTCTCTGCCCTGCGGGGCATACCCTCGCATATAATGGAGGCCGCAAGGCTGGATGGGGCGGGCCTCTTCACAAGGATATTCAAGATACAGCTCCCGCTCATATCCCCCACCATACTCTATGTAATGTGTACCAATCTGGTGCTGGCCATGATGTGCTCGGCGCCCATGATAATCATAACACAGGGAGGCCCGTCCAGAAGCACCACCTCGCTTATGTACCTCATGTTCGCCTCGGGCTACGGCAGCTCAAATTACAGCCTCGCTGCGGTGGTGAGCATAGTGACCTTCCTGCTTACCTTCGGGTTTACCGTGGTTGCGTTCATGTTTGAGAGAAAGAAGGTGCATTATCAATAATGAATAAAGTAAAAACAAAGATTGGCGATGCACTGGTTCAGGTAATTGCCGTAATGATCGGCTTGATACTGATATTTCCAATAGTATACTGCGTATGCAGCGCATTCAAGACCCCTGGCGAATTTGCTCTGTCAAAGCTTCTGCCTGAAAGCTTTACCTATCTTGCGAACTTTAAAAACGCGCTGCATCAGGCGCCATTGATGCGCTATATGCTGAACTCCGTAATAGTGTCCCTGCTGGGCACTGTGATGAGGCTGGTATTCTCCATACTTGCGGCATATGCATTCACCAATTACGAATTCAAATTTAAGAATGCCTGCTTCTTTTTGATACTGGCGACTATGATGATGCCGGGCGATATACTGCTGGTGACCAACTACGCCACGGTGTCAAAGCTGGGACTGCTCAACAGCTATCTCGGAATGTGCATAACCTCCTTCGTATCCGCCAGCCAAATGTTCATGCTGCGGCAGAGGTTTATGTCGGTGCCGCGCGATATGCGCGATGCGGCTATGCTGGATGGCTGCGGCGATCTGCGCTATATAGCTACGGTACTGCTGCCCATATGCAAGCCCGTAATAACCACGCTTTTTATACAGAGCTTTATCACGCTGTGGAATTCCTACCTGTGGCCTCTGATCGTTACGGCCAGCAGCCCCGAGATGCGTACCATTATGGTAGGCATAACCAAGCTGAATTCATGGGAGGATACCAACTATGAGCTGGTGCTGGCAGGCACCACCATATCGCTCATACCCTCCTTCCTGCTGTTCATCTTGATGCGGCGCAATATGCGAAAGGGCGGCGTGGACGGCGCAATGGTAGGATAAATAAAACCGCTTTGTCTGTGCGCCTGCTGCTCCGCTGTGGCCGGCGCATTTTAGGCAAATAAATTAAAAAGGAGAAAAACATGAAAAAGTTCCTTCGTACTCTTTTGGTAATGGCAATGGCACTTCTCATGGTGGCCATGACCGCCTGTGCCAAAAACGCGCCCGCAGAGGAGGCTGCGCCCGAAGAGGAAGCAAATCAGGGCGAGACGCCGGCCGAGGAGACTGCCGGCAATGAATCTTTACTGGGAACCGAGCCTGTGACCATCACCTTCTGGCACAGCGCTTCCGATGAAGCCGGCGTGCTGATGGACAAGTACGTTTCTGACTTCAATGCAAACAACGAGTACGGCATCACCGTAAACGCCATCTATCAGGGTCAGTATTCTGACGCTACCACCATGCTCAAGACCATACTTTCCGCAGAAAACTACAAGGAACTGCCGGATGTTATGCAGCTTGACGCTACAGGAAAGGTGACCTACTTCGATTCCGGCAAGGCTTTTACCATTGACGATGCCATAAAGGCCTATGCCGACGATAGCTTCCTTGACAGCTATCTGAACGTTGCCCTGAGCAACTGGCAGTATTCCGGCATACAGCTGGGTCTGCCCTTCGCTACCTCTACCACCGTCACTTATTACAACAAGGATCTGCTGGCCAAGGCCGGCTGGGATCATGCTCCCGCCACCTTTTCGGAAGTAATAGCCCTTCAGAACGATATGAAGGCTGCCGGTCTGTCCCAGGTCGCCCTTCAGAGCGTTCCCAATACTCCCACCCTTGCAAACTGGATCGGCCAGCTCAACAGCTATGTCGTAAATAACGACAACGGCAGCGAAGCCGCCGCAAGCGAGCTTGCATGTATAGACAACGGTGCGCTGGCAACCTTCCTTACCGAATGGAAAGCCATGTACGATGCAGGCGCACTGAAGAACGAGCAGAGCTCCACCGATGCCTTCGTAGCAGGCGATGTAGCTCTTATGACCAGTTCTTCTTCCGCTATTTCCAGCATTACCGAGAAGGTGAACGGCGCGTTCGAAGTCGGCGTATCCAACTACATTAAGGTAAACGATGCTGCCGCCGATGGCGCTACCGTGTCCGGCTCCTGTCTGGTAATGTTTGACAGCGGCGAAGCCCTCCGCAAGGAAGCTTCCTGGTATTTCCTGCAGTATTTGACCTCTGCCGACGTACAGGCTGACTTTGCCGCCGGCACCGGCTACATCCCCTGCAACGCAGCCGCCCTGGAGACTGACGCTTATAAGGCAGCCGTAGAAGCTACACCTGCCTATAAGACTGTTTACGATCAGCTCACAAACACCCCCGCATCCATGCGCAGCGTCACCGTGGGCCCCTCCAAGGACTTCTACTATGCTATAATGCAGTGTGTCTCCGATATGCTCGAGCAGGGTCAGACCGTGGACGAGACTGTGGAGATCATGAGCGACGAACTGAGCAATCTGCTCAACGAGTACATTCGCAACAACCAGTAATAGCGGTTATATCAGCACACAAACGGGAGCCTGCTGCTGAGCGGCGGGCTCCATCATTAAGGACATAAGTTTGACGAAGCAAGCATAAGGGACAGAGAGAGCAGGGAAAGGAAGCACCCATATGGAAATATCCACATCTACGAATATTTGTGCCTTTCAGCCCGGACGCGAGCGCAATCCGTTTGATTTCTGCATAGCGGAGTGTGCCAAAGGCGGCTATAAGGTGCTGGATATAAATTTCTGCGAGGCCATGAACCCCCATTCCCGCATGAGGGACGATGATTGGGAGGATTATGTAAAGGACATAGCCGAGCTGGGCAAAAAGTGGGACGTGGTTTTCCGCCAGTCACATTTGCCGTATTACGATATATTCGCCGACAATGACGAAGAAAAAGTAAAGATCATGGAGGAGCTGATACGCCGTTCCATTATAGCCTCTGCGGAGCTGGGCGTGGAATGGACCGTTACACACCCCGGAACGGTTTACTCTGCTGGCCCTGATATGAACATTTCGCTGGAGCATAATTTGGAGTATTATTCCAAACACATAAGGACGGCAAGGGAATGCGGCATCGGCATTGCGCTGGAGAACGACTTTGAGTACCGCTCCGCCCCTTACCAGAGGATATTCTGCGCCAACGTGCATGAGCTGGTGGAGCTGGTGGATTCCTTCAACGATCCGAAGCATGTAGGCGTATGCTACGACTTTGGCCACGGTAATCTGGGCGGGCCATTCCACAGGCAGAATCTCAATATAATAGGTTCCCGCCTGCACGCCATACACGTTCAGGACAACCATGGCATGAGCGATGAGCATCTCCTGCCCTTCCACGGCAACATCAACTGGCAGGAGGCCATGGAGGGCCTTGCCGATATAGACTATGATGGCGATCTGACATATGAGATACAGGAGTTTGGACGCTATTTCCCCAATGACCAGAAGCATCTGGTGGTGGAGTATTCGCTTAAGGTCGGCAAGGTGCTTGTAGATATGTTTGAAAAAGCAAAAGCCGGGAAGGGCAAATAATGAGCGATAAAAAATCCCCGCATTACGGGGATTTTGTTATTTGTCCGTTTTCTTTTTCCTGGGTATTTCCATGCCGGCAAGATCCTGATACGCTTCAAACTGCTCGTCAGTCAGGGGCGGCGTGGGCATCATACCTGTAGTATCGGTAAATGAGGAAGTGGTTGAGATGTCTGGATAGTCATTCCATTTGCCGGTTTTAGCTTTTTTCATGACTTAAACTCCTTTTTGCTTTAGTATGGCGGGATAGAAGGCGATTTATGCGGCGAAGATACCCGCTTTTTGTTTTGCTGTTGACAGAAGCGTATATTGTGTATATACTGTATATATTATTTTATATACAGTTGAAAGGAGGAAGCCTTGGATATACTGATAAGCAACTCCTGCGGCAGCCCGATATATCAGCAGATATATGATCAGATAAAGGCCGCCATACTTTCGGGAGAACTCCGCGAGGGGGATATGCTGCCCAGCATACGAGCCCTTGCCAAGGATCTGCGCATAAGCGTGATAACTACTAAGCGGGCGTATGAGGAGCTGGAGCGAGGCGGATACATATACACAGCCGCCGGCAAGGGCTGTTTTGTGTCGCAAAAGAGCTCCGGCATGGTATACGAGGAGCACTTGAAAAAAATTGAGGAGCATATGGGCGAAATAGCTCGTCTTGCCGGAGCCAGCGGTATAACCGAGGGGCAGCTGATCGAAATGTACAGGGTACTTCAGGAGGAAAACAGATGAAAAACGCTATAGACATTAAAGGCGTATCAAAGACATACCGTGACTTTACGCTGGATAGCCTTACCCTCAGTCTGCCCGAGGGCAGCATAATGGGCCTCATAGGCGAAAACGGCGCAGGAAAGTCTACCACCATAAAGCTCATAATGAACGCCATACTGCCCGATTCCGGCAGCATAGAGGTACTGGGCATGGACAATAAAAGCCCCGAGTTTGCCGAGGCCAAGGAGAACATAGGCGTGGTGCTGGACGAGGCATATTTTCCCATAAGCCTAAACTGTAAAAACGTAAATACCATTATGAGGCTCACTTATAAAAAATGGGATTCGGATAAGTACTTCGGCTACATAAAGGAATTCGGGCTGCCGGAAAAGAAGGCCTTCAAGGACTTTTCGCGAGGTATGAAGATGAAGCTGGCCATAGCCGTGGCACTGTCCCACGACCCGAAGCTGCTGGTGCTGGACGAGGCAACGGGAGGCCTGGACCCAATAGTGCGGGATGAGATACTCGACATATTCAACGACTTTACCCGGGATGAGAGCCACAGCGTACTCATATCTTCCCACATAGTAAGCGATTTGGAGAAGATATGCGATTACATCGCGTTCCTGCACCGGGGCAGGCTTGTGTTTGCCGAGGAAAAGGATATGCTCTATGAAAACTATGCGCTCGTCAATATGACCCGGGCGCAGCTTGCGGCCATGCCTAAGGGCAGCGTGCTGGGCAGCAGGGAAAACCAATATGGCGCCGAGGCGCTTATGCTGAGAAATGACGTTCCGGCGGGTATGACGACGGAGCGCACGACGATAGAGGATATAATGCTTTATATGGCGAGGGAGGAGAGATAGCATGCGCGGACTTATAATGAAGGATATGCTCACAATAGCGAAGCAGGCCAAGGCATTCCTTATACTTATACTGTTTTTTGCCGTCATTCCCAGCTTTTCGGGGAGCAGCTTCGCCATGCTGTATGCGGCCATGATGCCTATAAGCGCATTGGCCTACGATGAAAACTGCAAGTGGGATCAGCTTGCAGCCATGATGCCGTACAGCGTCAGGGACATAGTATTGAGCAAGTACCTGCTCGGCTATATCTGCCTGCTGGTGACGGGAGCGCTGTCCATAGCCTCGCTGTATGTTACTGCCGCCGTAAAGGGGGTGCCTGCGGCAGGTGAGGATATTGCAGGGGTCATAGTAATGGCCTGCTTTGCGCTGATATTTTTAGCGGTGAACCTGCCCTGCATGTTCCGTCTGGGCGTTGAAAAGGGAAGGCTGCTGTTCATGGCAATGATAGGCGTAATAGTATTCCTGGTGGTGGGCTTTGGCGATAAAATAGCCGATGGCATAAACAAAGCGAGTGCAGGCGGCAACCTTGCCCCCGGCGCGGTGGCGATAGCCGCTTTGGCGCTGGCGGCGAATATGGCCTCCGTAGCGCTGTCCGAGCGGGCATATAAAAAGAAAATGAGATAACGGCACAACAAAAATAAAAGCGGACGTATAAACACCCGCTCACAGAGTGTCAAAAAAGTGGCTGAACGCCACTTTTTTGATACTCTCAGCGGTCAAGCAGGTCGGTAGGCTATTCCGCACTTTTTAAAGATTCTATCATATCTATACCCTTCATCTTTACGTGGGCCATCACGTTTACTATAGCGGAGAATATCACTGTAAGCGCCGCCGAGAAGGCATAGCTCATAGCGGTGGTGCTGCGCCCGAACATCATAAGGTCTATCTCCACAGAACGTATCAGCCATGCGTGCAGGTACTTGCCGAATACGCAGCCCAGCGCTATGCCTGCCGCCGTGAGTATTATGTTTTCCCTGCAAAGGTAGGTGGTGACCTCTATGTCGTAGAAGCCCAGCACCTTTATGGTTGCAAGCTCCCGTATGCGCTCGGTCATGTTTATGTTGGAGAGGTTGTAAAGCACAACTATGGCCAGAGCCGCTGCACAGAGTATTACCACCACTACTACGAAGTCCACGCGCTCCATGCTGTGCATATAGGTGTCCTTGACGTCGGCGGTGCGGGAGGCGGCGGAAACGCCGTGAAGCTTCAGCATCTCCTCCATTGTGGCCTCGCAGGCGGCGTTGGAGTTATCCTCAAGGTTGAGTATGACGGTGTTTATTTCGGCCTCATCGCCGAATATATCCTCGTATGCCGCGGGCGTAAGGTAGATAAAGTGGGCGACGTAGTTCTGATATATGCCCGCTATCTTGGCGCTGTGGCGGCCGTCACTGTCAATGGTTATGCTGTCGCCCACATTGACTTTCAGCAGTTCGCTGAGCTTCTGATCTATTATCACGCCGCTTTCCGGCAGGGTCATCTCATCGCCCGAGCTTATTGCCCGGGTAATTACGAATTTACCTATATCCTCCGGGTCGAATACTTCCACATAGGCGGTGGTAGAGTAGGCGGGGGATTCCGCGGTGACGCTGCCCGCATATATCTCAGTGTATTCGCTTATGTTATCCGAACTGTCCAGATATGCTTTTATATCCGCATGTTCGGTATCCAGCAGCCCGTCGTTCAGGGTTATCTGGGCGTCGTAGCGGAATATGTCGCCATACTGGGTATCCATGGTCATCATGAGGGAATCACGCAGGCCAAAGCCGGCGATTATAAGCCCGGTGCAGCCGCCTATGCCTATCACGGTCATGAAGAACCTCTTCTTATAGCGGAAAAGGTTGCGCACTGTGATCTTCCAGTTGAAGCTGAGCGCATGCCATACGGGGGTTATACGCTCCAGCAGCACACGCTTCCCGGCAGGGGGCGCCTTGGGGCGCATGAGGTTGGCAGGGGAGTCGGTAAGGGTGGAAATACAGGCCCAAAGTGTGGAAAGGGTGGTACAGGCCACCGCTGCAATGGTCGCCCATATGCAGATACCGGGGTAGAAGCTGAGGCGTATATTAGGCATCTCGTACATTATCTGATAGGAGACATATATCATGGTTGGGAATACTATGTGCCCTATAATGATGCCGAGAAGGCTGCCGGCAAGGCTGGGGAACAGGCCGTAGCAAAGGTACTTTTTAGAGATATCCCATCTGCCGTAGCCTAATGCCTTCATAAGGCCTATCTGGGTGCGCTGCTCCTCCACCATGCGCGTCATGGTGGTAAGGCAGACCAGTGCCGCTACGAGGAAGAAGATAACGGGGAATACCGAGGCAAGGTTTGCCATCCTGTCCGCGTCCTGACCGAAGCCGGTGTAGCCGGGATTATAGCCGCGGGAGAGTATGTACCACTTGCAGGTCTCGATATCGGCTACCTTGCGCCGTGCGTCCGCCAGCTTCTCCTTGGCGTCCGCTATCTTTTCCTCGGCCTCCCGCTTCGCGTCCTCGTATTCCTCGAGGCCGTCGGCGTATTCCTTTTCGCCGTCCTTGAGCTTCTTATAGGCCTTGGGCAGCTCGTCTATGCCCTCGTAATACTTTTTCCAGCCGTCCTGAAGCTCCTCCACGCCCTCGCGATATTTCCTTTTGCCATCCTGAAGCTCCTCATAGCCCTCGTCCAGCTTCTTTTTTGCGGCGTCAAGCTGGGCCTTCGCCGCGTCCAGCTCCTGCTTTCCGGCGTTGTATTCCGCCATGCCGGCGTCTATCTTGGCCTGGGCGGCGGCTATGGCGGCGTCTGACATAATGGCGCTTTCAAGGGCGGCCTTCTGTGCGGAAAGCTTTGCTATCTGCGCATCTATCTCCGCTATCTTAGCTGTATACTCCTGGTCGCTGGGATCAAGCAATTTCTTCTGCGCTTTGAGAGAGTCAATATCACTTTCCAGCTGGGAAATCTGGTCGGGTATCTTCTTTGCCGCGTCAAGCTGCTGCTTTGCGGCGGAGAGCTTCGCATAGGACTCGTCCAGCTTGCGCTTGTTTTCGGCGTATTGGGCATAGCCGGAGTTGTATTCATCAAGGCCCTTTTGATATTCCTGCTCGCCCTCTATTAGCTCCTGACGGGCGTCCGCAAGCTCGCACTCCGCATCGCACAGCTTTGGGAGGGATTCCTCCAGCTCCTTCTTGCCGTCCCGGTATTCCCGCCAGCCCTTATCCAGCTTTCTGCGGGCATCCTTAAGCTCCTGCTCCGCGTCGGAGAGCTTTTCGTCCGCTTCTTTTTCCTTGTCGTCCAGCTCCTTTTGAGCGTCGTCGATCTTTCCCTGGGCTTCGTCTATTATGTCATCGTAGCGGAGCTTTGCCCGCCTGTCGCCGAAGTCCTTGAGGGAATCCATAACATCGTCGATATAGTCGTCGTATTCGTCCGTGAAGGCGGTAAGCTCCTGCGCGCCCTTTACCTTGGCGTAGGCAACGGTGTAGTAATCCAGGTCAAATGCACCTTCGGGAAGATATACATACGCTCTTACATTGCCGGAGCCGATCGAAGCGGAGCCACGCTCCACGCTGATGTAGTAAGGGCTGACGGCGGTGCCTACTATGGTGAAATTCTTGTGTGTGAGGCAGTCCTCGTAGTCGTCGCTGGGGTCTATGGTTATGCTGTCTCCCACCGAAATTTTCATTTTTTCCAGCAGATTTTTGTCTACAATACACTCGTCGGGGCTTTCCGGCATTCTGCCGGAGGTGACTGTGAGCAGATTCATGCCGTCTGTTATGGAATACGCCTTTGCAACAAGGTCGCCGGCCCATGCGTCGATGCAGTACGCGCCTACAGCCCGCTCTATGTTGTCCTGCGCCCCCAGGGCTTTAATGTCGTCTTTGGTCAGGCCGAGGGTGGAGAGCACCTGTATATCCATGAGCTGCTGCTTATCCAGATATTCATCGCCGGTGTTTTTCATATCCGGCGCTGTGGCCTTGAGACCGGAGAGAAACGCTACGGCGAGAGCTATGAGTATGGCTATGGAAAGAAAACGGTTTTTGCTGTTTTTTATTTCCCTTATGAGATCTTTTCTTAAGGCAGTCACAGTACCGTCTCCTTTCCTCTGCGTTTTTTATAAGATGCGGCTACCATTCTATGCTTTCTACCGGAGTTGGGTTGTTGTTGTATTCCTCATGGGCAACGGTGCCGTTTTTTATATGTATAACGTGGTCCGCCATGGGGGTGAGGGCGCTGTTGTGGGTTATCACAACCACGGTAACGCCCTTCTGGCGGCAGGTATCCTGCAAAAGCTTCAGTATGGACTTACCGGTGACGTAATCCAGCGCACCGGTAGGTTCATCGCAAAGCAGAAGCTTGGGGTTTTTGGCCAATGCGCGGGCAATGGATATGCGCTGCTGTTCGCCTCCGGAAAGCTGACTGGGGAAGTTGTCCATACGGTCCTCAAGGCCCACTTCGCGCACGGCAGTAGCTGCGTCCAGCGGATCCCTGCATATCTGAGATGCCAATTCTACGTTTTCCAGTGCGGTGAGGTTCTGCACCAGATTATAGAATTGAAACACAAAACCCACGTCATAGCGGCGGTAAGTGGTGAGCTCCTTTGAACTGAAGCCGCTTATAACCGTGCCGTCCACGGATATGGTGCCCTCGGTACAGGTATCCATGCCGCCCAGCATATTCAGCACCGTGGTCTTACCGGCGCCGGACGGGCCTACGATTATGCAGAATTCCCCTTTGGCAATAGAAAAATTGATATGGTCTATGGCCTTTATGACCATCTGGCCCATCTGATAGTACTTTGAAACGTCGCTGAATACTACGTAATCCCGCATAATGCCCCTCCATAGGCGTCGATATATCATAATGTTTAATTATAACATTTACACTGTTAAAAGAATATTAAAAAGAGTGTTCCAAATGTGCATAAACGGTGACATTTTGAAATGAGAGCGTAAGGCATTCGCCTTGCTTCCTATAGACCGGGCCAGGGGAGAAAAGATGGGGCATATTGCCTGCAAAAACGGCAATGTTCAAATTTAGTTCACAGCAGGCAAAACAAGGCCGTGATACAATGAATAATAACGCTGTGGAAGCGGTGTATGGGAGGGCTAATTGGAAAAGACTGAGCGCCGGAGAAGATTCCTTATAAACCTCGCGTATTGCGCGGCCATACTGGCGGTGCTGGTAGTGCTGTTCAGATACATGATGTCGAGCCTGCTGCCATTCTTCATAGCTTTTATAGTGGCGGCTGTGATACACCCGCTGCTGGATAAGCTGGTAAAGAAGTGCCATCTTCCGCATAAGTTCATGGGTATCGTTCTGATAGTGCTGGTATACACGCTGCTGGCATTTTTAGGCATAATACTCTGCGATAAGATAGCGGCCTTTGTCCAGAGGATGATAGTTCTGGCGCCAAGGACGTGGAGCGGCACACTGCTGCCCGCACTTAGGTCCATATGGGAAAGTATGACGGCCTTTCTCGCCAGATGGGATATTGAGATAGACATAGCCATGGATCAGGTGTTGGCCACGTTAGATGCGAGCATAAAGACGCTTTCCGCAAAGGCTGTGGCGTTAGTAGGCAACTTTGCGGTATCTGTTCCGGGCAAGCTGGTTAATACAATAATATGTATAGTGTCCACTGTGTTCATACTGCTGGACTGGGAAGCCATAGGCAAGTTCATACACGGCCAAATGCCGGAAAGGGCCTCGGAGGTAATGGAGGACGGCTGGAGCCAGCTGAAAAAGACCATAGGCAAGTATATACGCTCTTACGGCCTGATAATGCTGATGACGTTTACGGAGCTGGCCATAGGGCTGCTGATAATTGGCGTTGACAATTCATGGGGCGTGGCGGCGGGTATCGCGGTTCTGGATATACTGCCAATAGTGGGCTGCGGCACGGTGCTTATCCCTTGGGCGGTAGTCAGCCTTGTGACAGGCAAGACGGGCCTTGGTATAAGCCTGCTGGTATTATATGTAATAATAGCCATAGTGCGGAACATCGCCGAGCCCAAGATAGTAGGCCAGCAGGTGGGATTGCACCCGCTGGCAACGCTGCTCGCCATGGTGACAGGAGCATCGCTGTTCGGAGCGGCAGGCGTGTTTGCGCTGCCCATAGCCCTGGCTGTAATAAAGCAGCTGGACGACGATGGAATAATACACGTGATAAAAAAACCAAATCAAGCAGAAGAAAAGACTCAGGCTCCCGGGACAAAACCAGAATAAAAACGAGAGGCCGGCGCATCTGACGCGACGGCCCTATATTGCTTATCCTATTATTGATCCCGCAGCTCTCTGAGGTGGCGGCAGCTTCTGCCGTGGTAGCGGGAGGACTGCACCTCGGCCATTATGGCTACGGCTATCTCCTCCGGGGTCTCGCCGCCTATGTCCAGACCTATGGGGGTGAACACGGTATCAAGCTGCTCGTCCGTCACTCCACGATTGCGCATATATTCAAACAATCCCGCTATCTTCTTGCGGCTGCCTATCATACCGATGTAGGCGGCTTTTTTGGCGAGGGCGGCGTAAAGCGACGCCCTGTCGTTTATGTGGCCGTGAGTGGCTATGACTATGAATGCCCCTGCGGGAATATCCATTTCGGTTATATCTTTTTCGAAATCCTTCACGCGGACGAACCTGTCCGCAACGGCTATGCTCTTATCTATTATCTCATCTGCCCTGTCGTCTATGAGAAGGGTGCTATAGCCCATAAATCCGGCTACATTGAGCACTGCGCAGCCGATGTGGCCCGCGCCGCACATGACCAGCAGCGGCTTTGATGGGAAGGACTCTATAAGCACCTTTATGTGCCCGCCGCAGGTCATGCCGGTGTTGTTTGTGGCGGCGGGGGAAAGGTCGTATATCTTGAAGGCGTTCTCGCCTGTGCGTATGCATTCCATCGCGTCTTTCGCGGCGAGGCATTCAGCTGAACCGCCGCCTATAGTGCCAAGGGTATCCCCGTTTTCAAATACCAGCATTTTTCCGTTTTTGCGGGGGGCAGAGCCGTCTGCCTCTACTATAGTCACCATGGCGTGGCTTATGCCGCCGTTCAGTGCGTCAAGCTGTTCTCTCAACAATGCAGCGGAATCCATTTCGTTTTCCTCCTGTGGGGATGTAAGCTTTTTTTATTATACCACAAGGGAGAAAAAATCAATACGCATTGCAGTTTATTTTGCCGAGCCCTTCAGCGCCTTCCGCATGAACTCCCAGGTAGATATGCCGCTGGGACGGTTGTATCTGCCGAGAAGGAAAAGACACTCCGGGTCACGGGTGATGTAGTTGCATTTCTCCTCGCAGCCGAGCGATGCTTTAAAGCCGAGCTCCTTCAGGTACTCCGTAGTATCAGGGGTTATTGCCCCAAAGGGATAGGTGTATGCGGTGGGGGTTATGCCGCACTTATCCTTCAGTAGCTGCTGCAGCTTTATACAGTCGCCGCAGAAGAAGGCCTTATAGCTTTGACTGTTCTCGCCCTGCCTGCGCTTGCTGCCGAAGCGGGGGGACTGGGAATGCATATCGTAGGAATGATTCTGTATCTCCACGTGTCCGCTTGCGGTTATTGCATTTATATCCTCGTAAGACAGATGAGCATAGTTTGGGTTTGGATCAGGCGTTTCACTGAAGGTCACGGTATAGCTTCCCACTACGGATATGACGGCCTTTATGTCCAGCTCCTCAAGTATGGGCAATATGTATGTAAGGTTATTGAGATATCCGTCGTCCAGAGTCACCATAACGGGCTTTTCGGGCAGGTCGTCCCCTTCGGTGTATTCGATAAGATCCTCGATAAACACCGTTTCGTAGCCGTTATCCAGAAGGTACTGCATATCTTCCCGAAATACCGCCGGGGAGACGACATATGTGCCGGCCCGGGACTGGCTCTTGAGTATGCTGTGGTACATTATTGCAGGCAGCGGCACAGGTTCCGGATCCGGATCGTAAACGGGAGCAGCCTTGCAGCCGGAAAGCAGGAGCAGCGAAGCCCACAGGGCGATAAGTTTCAGCTTGAATTTCATGGAATAAGGATATGAGCGGCGAAAAGGGTAAATGCGTACCGCGGCAGAATAAAATGACTGTTTTGATAAATGAAAATTATTGATAGACAGCATGAGAAAAACTAATATTAAACTCTTTTCGACACCTTAAAAATAACAGCATATGAACCTGAATAACTAAAAAAAATAAATGTCTTTTCCGGCGCTCGGATAGGATTCCCATAAGATATTTAAGCAAAAGCCCCCAAAAACAGCGATTGACATTGATAAAACATACTGCTAATATATATTTAATGTTTGGTATTTACTTGTCATGTGTAGTTTTTCTTACAGTCGGCATGATCGGTATTGCGTGGTTGGCATTATTGAAAAAGTTTAACATTTAGTGCAATCATATACACCAAAAGGAGACGTCCCCTTTTGTATTTGTATTACATACCATCAGTTGACAAGAGCACACAAGCCCTAAAGGCTTGTTTTGGGACGCTCCTGCGTTCTCGTCGCTTGTATTACATCCAGTAGTACTGCGCTCCTCGGCCTTGGATCGCCCTCAAAACAAGCTCTTTAGGGTCTTCGAGTTTTAGAAGCCAAAGAGTATGGCAGAACAAGGAGGACGAGTGCGGAAATACTGGTTGTATTTCAAATGAGGACGACACAGTTATGCCGTGCTGTTTGGCTTCTAAAACCTTGTGTGTCCTTGTCAACTGATGGTACAAATACAAAATTCCACTTCTTGAACAATGGGCTATGCCCGTTTAGTTCATACAATAATTAGGAGGAAGAAAACACATGAAGAAGCTTATAGCTTTGATGCTGGTTCTGGTCATGGCAGTTTCCTTTGCGGCCTGCTCTCAGCCCGCTACTGAAGAACCCGCTACCACCGAAACCACTACTCCCGCCGAGGGCACCACTGAAGAAGCTCCCGCCGCTGGCGAGCTCAAGTGGGATGCAGCTAATGTACAGGCGTCCGTAGAAGCGGCTGTTGCTGCTACCGATGGCAAGATCGCCATCATCACCAACACCGTTTCCCAGAACGAAGAAGAATATCGTTCCGCAGCCGCCATGGTTGAAAAGTACGGCGACCGTGTCATCCATGACACCATGCCCGATAACTTCATGGCAGAGCAGGAGCAGTTCATCTCCGTTATCAACAAGTACGGCACCGATCCCGATGTAAAGTGCATCATCATCAACCAGGCATGCCCCGGTTCCAACCCCGGTATTGATAAGGTAGCCGAGGTTCGCGACCTTAAGGATCTGCTGGTAATCTACTGCACTCCCCAGGAGAACCCCACCGACATTACCACCCGTGCGGACATCACCATCTCCGTTGACGAGGTTGGCAAGGGCACCTATATGGCAGAGAAGGCTAACGAGATGGGCTGCAAGACCTTCGTGCATTACAGCTTCCCCCGTCACATGGCTCAGGTAACCCTGGCAGGCTGCCGCGATAAGATCAAGGCCAAGTGCGAAGAGCTGGGCATCGAGTTTGTAGACGCCACCGCTCCCGATCCCACCGGCGACTCCGGCCTTTCCGGCTCCCAGCAGTTCATCCTTGAGGATGTACCCAAGATGGTAGAAAAGTACGGCAAGGAGACCGCCTTCTTCACCACCAACTGCGCTATGCAGGTTCCCCTCATCAAGGCTGTTTATGACGCCGGCGCTTACTATGTACAGCCCTGCTGCCCCAGCCCCTATCATGGATTCCCCAGCGCCTTCGGCATAGAGAGCCCTGAAGATCTGGTAGGCGGCCTTGAGGCCACTATAGCAGCCGAGAAGAAGTACGTCGCTGACGCCGGTCTGACCGGTCACTTCTCCACCTGGGCGGTTCCCGCTTCCATAGCTAACACTGTTGCCAGCACCGAGTATGCCTTCCTGTGGATGGCTGGTCTCATTGGCGACTGTGATGCCGACGCCATGAGCGCTCTGCTGAGCGACTACTGCGGCGCCGAGGCTGCCCTCACTCCCTTCGTTGATCCCGGTACCGGCGAAGTCACCGACAACTACCTTGTATATCAGCTGGGCTATCTCGATCTGTAATCCTGAAGCTGACTGAGACGATCGTCTAACAAAACGGGGCGGCTGTGAGCGTTCAGCTCCGCCGCCCCTTTTCTTACCCAAGCAATAAGCAATAATCAGTAATCGTCACACCCGTATAGAAAGGGGATTTACAAGCTTTGGCCGAATCAATTTTACGTTTTGCAAACGTGGGAAAGTCATACGGCAGCAATCAGGTCCTTAAAGGAATAAATATGGACGTTCGCCCCGGCGAGATCCATGCCCTTATAGGCGAAAACGGCGCCGGTAAGTCCACGTTGATGAACATCCTCTTCGGAATGCCCGTCATTCACGACACGGGCGGCTTTGAAGGTACCGTCGAGATAGACGGCGAGGATGCACATATAATGACGCCCCATGATGCCATGGAAAAAGGCATCGGTATGGTACATCAGGAGTTTATGCTGATTCCCGGCTTTACCATAACCGAAAACATAAAACTCAACCGCGAAATCACCAAGCCGACTGTGCTTTCAAAGATATTTGGCAAGCGTCTGCAGGAACTGGAAATGGACAAGATGAATGCAGACGCTCGCAAGGCTTTGGATACCATGGGGATGGACATTGAGGAGTATACGATGGTTCACGGTCTGCCCGTAGGACATATGCAGTTCGTCGAGATAGCCCGCGAGATCGATAAGACCGGCATACGCTATCTCGTATTTGACGAGCCTACGGCAGTGCTTACGGAGACCGAGACCGCGAATCTTCTTGCTGCTATCCGCCGCCTGGCGGCGCAGGGCATAGGCATCGTATTCATAAGCCACAGGTTGGAGGAGATAATCAGCCTTTCCGACCGCGTCACCATACTGCGCGACGGCGAGCTGGTAACTACCAAGGATACCAAGGACATCACCGCCGCTGAGATAGCGAGGCTGATGGTAGGCCGCGCACTTGTCCTCGACCGCAACGAGAGCGGGCGCAAGGTAAGCGATGAGGTAATACTCGATGTTGAGCACCTTTGCGTAAACATGCCCGGCGAAAAGGTTCAGGACGTGAGCTTCAAGGTGCATAAGGGCGAGATAGTGGGCATCGGCGGTTTGGCTGGACAGGGCAAGCTGGGCATCGCCAACGGCATAATGGGCCTTTATCCCGCCGACGGCAAGGTCGTATTCAAGGGCAGGGAGCTGAGCCTCAACGACACCAGGGATGCGCTCAAGTCCGACATAGCCTTCGTGAGCGAGGACAGAAAGGGCGTAGGATTGCTCCTCAACAGCCCTATCGATCTCAACATCGCTTTTACGGCCATGGAAACCGAGGGCAAGTTCCTCAAGAAGTATGGCCCAATAAAGCTGGCTGATAAGAAGGGCATAAGGGCGCACGCGGACAAGATGATAAAGGATCTGGATATTCGCTGCACCTCCGCAGCCCAGAATACCGGAGCCCTTTCAGGCGGAAACCAGCAGAAGGTGTGCGTCGCCAGGGCGCTGACACAGCAGCCTGAGCTGCTGCTGGTATCCGAGCCTACCCGCGGCATAGATATAGGCGCGAAGAAGCTGATACTGGATCTTCTTAAGAGTCTTGCGGAAGAGCGGGGCATGACCATAGTAATGACAAGCTCCGAGCTTGCGGAGCTTCGCAGCATTTGCGACCGGGTGCTCATCATATGCGAGGGCAGGGTCGCAGGCGAGCTCAAGCCCGAGGCGTCTGATGAGGAATACGGCCTTATGATGTCCTCCGCCCACGTATCAAAGGAAAAGGAGGCATAAACAATGGGTAAACTGATACGCAGAATGGGTATACCTACCTTTGCCGTTTCCGCGCTGCTCCTGGTTGTGCTTATAGCGGCTTACGTCATGGGTCAGTCATTACCCGTGCTTTTCACCGATATACTGCGCCGCGTAGGCATGAACGGCATACTGGTGCTGGCAATGGTACCCTCTATCAAGTCCGGCGTGGGTCCAAACTTTGCGCTGCCTATCGGCATAGTCGGCGGGCTGTTCGCCCTCATGTGCTGTATGCAGATGGACCTTATGGGCTGGAGCCTCATAGGCTGCTCCATACTGCTGGCGATAATCATCTGCGGCCTGATGGGCTGGGCCTACGGCAAGCTGATGAACGCCGTTAAGGGCGCCGAGATGACCATAGCTACCTATACCGGTTTCTCCATCGTGGCATTCTTTAACATACTCTGGCTGTCGCTTCCCTTCTCCAACCGCAAAATGGGCTGGATGCTGGGCGACGGCCTCCGCGAGACCATACAGATGGACGGCTTTGCCGCGGACAAGATAGTTTCCAACTTCCTGTCCTTCAATATAGGCGAAGTTACCATACCCACCGGTATGATATTGCTTCTGCTGCTGACCTGCTTCGTAGTCAGCGTGTTCTTCAAGACCAAGACCGGACTCGCTATCTATGCGGGCGGCGTGAATCCAAAGTTCGCGGAGGCTGCCGGACTCAACATCGACCGCAGCCGCGTAATAGCGAACATAATCTCCACCGTGCTTGCGGGCATTGGTATCATAATCTACTCTCAGGGCTATGGTTACGCTCAGATATACAACGGCCCTCTGAACATGGCGTTCCCCGCCGTGGCAGCCGTGCTGATCGGCGGCGCTACTGCGACTAAAGCCAGCTGCGTGAACGTCGTAGTCGGCGTGTGCATATTCCAGGGCCTTATGACCGCTGCAATGCCCGTGGCCAACGCCCTCTTCACCGGCACCGACCTTTCGGATATCATGCGTCAGGTCATACAGAACGGCGTTATCCTCTACGCCCTCACTCAGGTTAAGAAAGGAGGCGACAGGTAATGTCAGATCTGGTAAAAAAGAACGAGCGTAAGTTCAACCTCGGCGATTTTGTGCTGGACAATATCGTTACCATAATCTTCTGGGTATTCATTATACTGGGCCTCGCGCTCGCGAAGAGCGTTACCTTCAACTGGTTCCTCACTGAGCTGAGCAACCGCTTCTACCGCAACGCTTTCCTGGTGCTGTCCCTCATAATCCCGGTAATCGCCGGCTTGGGGCTTAACTTCGGTATAGTCGTCGGCGCTATCGCCGGACAGCTTGCCATAATCCTTGTCCGCTATTACTATATCGGCGGCTTTGGCGGCTTCCTGCTCTGTATGCTGATAGCGCTTCCGATAGCGATGCTTTTCGGTTGGCTTACCGGTACGCTCTACAACAAGACCCGCGGTCAGGAAATGATAGCCTCGCTGATAGTCGGCTACTTCGGCACCGGCATCTACATGTTTATAGTGCTGTTCCTCATCGGCGGCGTTATCCCCGTTCAGCCGGATCATCCGATAATACTTCCCGGCGGCGTGGGAATCCGCATGACTGTGGATATGGATACCATCAAGTATGCCCTTGAAGGCATATGGCAGATACCATTTGCTGTGTTTATGATAGTGGCATCTGCTCTGGTGGTGCTGTACCTCGTATGGAGCCAGTATATACGCAAGCTGAAGCCCGGCCAGGCCCGCCTAAGCAACTTCAAGTTCGCGCTGTACGCGGCGATTGCCGTTGTGATACTTGCCGTATTTGCGTATCAGGCCGCGACTAAGGGCAGGCTCACCATGGTTCGCAAGGTGCCTATGGGCACTGTGATAATGATAGTGCTGCTGGCAGTATTCACCAAGTGGATAATGACCACAAAGCTGGGTCAGGATTTCCGGGCCTGCGGCCAGAACCAGTACATCGCGGAGTCCAACGGCATAAACGTGGACCGTACCCGCATCATAGCCACCATAATATCCACCGTGCTTGCCGCGTGGGGCCAGATAATCTACATACAGAATATAGGCACGCTTAACGTCTATACCGCCCATAACCAGATAGGCCTGTTCTCCGTGGCGGCCATACTGGTAGGCGGCGCCTCCGTAAACAAGGCGACTGTATCTCAGGCAATAATGGGAACCCTGCTGTTCCACTCCATGTTCATACTCAGCCCCGAGATCGGCCAGGCCGTGTTCGGTCAGGCGATACTCGGCGAATACTTCCGTACCTTCATGGTATACGGCGTAATCGGACTCTCTCTCGGCCTGTATGTCTGGAAGGCAAACAAGCAGAGCAAGCTCACCCTTGAGCCCCGCGTCGCGGAAAACGCAAGGGATCAGGTGATAAATTCAGGAACCACCAGATAACATAATGGAAAAGGACAAGGGCTGTTCGCCGGAGCAGCCCTTATGCTTTTAATCGAGGAAAGGAAAGAGGAATGAGGACGGAATACATAAAAAAGCTGGCGGAAATGATGGACTGCGACGCCATGCTCATATCCCCCTCCGAGGAGCTGCGCTTTTTTACCGGCTTTTCGCCCATGATGTGCGAGAGGTTTCAGGCGCTGTTCGTAAAGAAGAGCGGCGAGTGCTTTTACCTTTGCAACACCCTCTATGCCGATGAGGTCGCCGAGGGGCTGAAGCATCAGTGCCCGGTTTACCATTGGCACGACAACGAGGGAATGGATAAGGCCTATAAGATACTGAAAAACGAGGGCCTTGAGGGAAAGACCATCGGCGTGAACTCCACCGCCCAGGCCTTCAACGTGCTGGATATAGGCAAAAACTGCGGCATAACCTTTGTAAACGGCAAGCCGCTCCTTGAAGAGGTGCGCATAATCAAGACCCATGAGGAGCTGGAAAATATGCGCCTTTCCGCAAGGGTGGCCGACAGCGCCTTTGAAAAGGCCTGCGCCATGATACGGCCCGGCATAACCGAGGCGGAGGTGAGGGATGTCATAGTAGGTACTATGGCGGAACAGGGCGGCTGCAACTTCGACTGCATAGTTGCTTCCGGACCCAACAGCGGCTATCCACACTACAACAGCTTTGACAGGGTCATACAGGAAGGGGACTGCATAGTTCTGGACTGGGGCTGCGCCATAAACGAGATGATGTCGGATCTGAGCCGCACGGTATTCGTAGGAAGTATAAGCGACGAGCAGCGCAGAATATACGAGCTGGTAGACAGAGCTCAGATGACTGCCCAGAACACCGCCAGGGAAGGCGCATTCATACCCGATATAGATAAGGCAGCCCGGGATGTGCTGGACGAGCAAGGCTACGCACATACCCTTGTTAACCGCGTGGGCCACGGCATAGGCTACTCGGTACATGAAGGGCCTTACATCAATCAGATAAACCACAGGCACCTTGAAAGGGGCATGTGCTTCTCCATAGAGCCCGGGGTGTACCTCGGAGGCCGCTTTGGCATGCGCGTTGAGAACATCGTCTGCATAAATGAAAGGGGCGAGACCGAGGTCCTCAATAAGGCAGACAGAAGCCTGAGAATACTGGACTGGTACAAAAAGTAAAAACAGTGCTTATACCGCTTCGAATGACCGGAGCGGTATTTTTTTGTTAAAAATATATGGGGATTATAGTATAATCTATATGCACGCGATTTGCTTTGAACAGAACATATAGGGAGGACGACCATGATATACCGGGATTTCAAGGGAGAAAAGCTTTCCGCGCTGGGGCTTGGCACGATGCGTATGCCGGTGGTAGACGGCAAAGAAGAGAGCATCGATGAGGAAAAAGCGCGGGAAATGGTAGACTTTGCCATGAAAAACGGAATAAATTACTATGATACCGCATGGATGTATCACGGCGGCAATTCCGAAAGGATGATAGGCAAAATACTCGCTGACTACCCTAGAGGGAGCTTTAACCTCGCCACAAAGTTCCCGGGAAATATACGGGAAAACATAGGCAGGGTAGAGGAAATATTCGAGGAGCAGCTCAGAAGGTGCCGCGTAGGCTACTTTGACTTTTATCTTTTCCACAACGTGTGCGAGATAAATGTGGATAGCTATATGGATCCGCAGTACGGAGTGATGGAGTACCTGCTGAAGCAGAAGAAGGAAGGCCGCATACGACATCTGGGCTTTTCTACCCATGGCCGGGTGGATGTGATGCGCCGCTTTATGGACGCATACGGCAAGAATCTGGAATTCTGCCAGATACAGCTGAACTATCTGGACTATAAGTTCCAGCACGCAAAGGAAAAGGTGGAGCTCATAAAGCAATACGGTTTGCCGGTATGGGTCATGGAGCCACTCAGGGGCGGCAAGCTTGCGACTGTAGACGATAAATACGCTGCGGAACTCACGGCATTGCGTCCGGACGAGAGCGTACCGGGCTGGGGATTCAGATTCCTCCAGAGCATACCCGAGGTAACGATGGTGCTTTCCGGAATGTCAAACCTGCAGCAGCTTGCGGATAATATAAGGATATTCAGCGAGGATAAGCCTCTGGACAGCCATGAGCTGACGGCGCTTACAGGCGTTGCCGATAAGATGATAAGTGAGATAGCGCTGCCATGCACAGGCTGCCGCTACTGCACCGCCAAGTGCCCCAAGGGGCTGGATATACCTATGCTTATCGAGCATTACAACGAGCACGTGTATTCTCAGGGCGGGCTCAGGGCGCCTCTGTGGCTGGCATCCATACCCGCCGACAAGCAGCCCTCCGCCTGCATAGGCTGCCGCAGCTGCGAGCAGGTATGCCCTCAGGAGATAAAGATATCCGAGGCCATGAAAGACTTTGTGGAAAGGCTCAAGACCGTAAAGGAAGGGGCTGCCTACGGCGTAAAGCCAATAGAAGACAAGAGGGCATGAACAAGGAGCTGTCGCGAAGGCGCATAGTATTGAACGGGCAGGATATAGAGTACGAGTTACAGCGAAAGCAGGTCAAAAACATAAACCTCCGCATAAGGCAGGACGGCACGGTATATGTCTCCGCAAGCCCTACGGTGAGCCTTACGGTAATAGAAAAATTCATGCAGAGCCGATCAGGACTTATACTGTCAGCCATAGAAAGGGCAAAGTTGGCGCAGAGACCCCTTAACGACCCGGCGGGGGAAAGCATAACAGTGCTTGGACGCGTGCTGCCGGTGACAGTGATACAAGGCAGCAACCAGGGCGTTGAGCAGAAAAACGGCAGGCTATATGTCACGTTGAAGAATATCTCTGACGGCGATAAGCGCCGGCAGTTGGTACAAAAATATCTGGATGGGTTGTGCACGGAGATTTTCTCCGAGGTATTGGACAGAATGTATCCGCTTATACGGGGCTGGGGCGTAAAAAAGCCTGAAATCAAGCTCCGCACAATGAGCTCCCGCTGGGGCAGCTGCGCCTATACAAAGGGGCGCATAACGATAAATAAACGGCTCATAGCCTACCCCATAGCGGCGGCGGAAATGGTGACGCTGCACGAGCTTTGCCACTTCGTCCATCCCGACCACTCAAAGGATTTCTACGCGCTGATGCAGACGCTCATGCCTGACTGGAGGGCGAGGAAAAAACTGCTGAGCAGCAAATAAAAAGGAGGGCGAGCATGCAGCGGATCATATTCCATGTGGATGTAAACAGTGCCTTTCTTTCATGGGAGGCGGCAAAGCGGGTAAGAGAGGGCGAACAGGATATACGCCTGATACCCGCAGCCATAGGAGGAGACAGGGATAAGCGCACCGGCGTGATACTTGCCAAGTCCATACCCGCAAAGAAATACGGCGTTACCACAGGCGAACCTGTGGCCATGGCACTGCGCAAGTGTCCGGACCTGTTTCTTGCCAAGCCTGATTTCAGACTGTATGAACGCAACTCAAGAGCGTTCATGGATATATGCCGAAAGTACGCCCCAGCCGTTGAAAAGTATTCCATCGACGAGTGCTTTTTGGATATGACGGGCACGGAAAAACTTTATGGTGACCCGGTAGAACTTGCCCGAAGAATAAAGGACGAGATACGGGATACCCTGGGCTTTACCGTGAATATAGGCGTTGCCAACAACAAGCTGCTGGCAAAGATGGCCAGCGACTTTGAAAAGCCGGATAAGGTCCATACCCTGTTTGACGGGGAGATACGGGAAAAGCTCTGGCCACTGCGGGTAGGCGAGCTTTTTACGGTGGGTCCCGCGACGGCTAAAAAGCTGGAGCAGGCAGGAATGACCACGATAGGCGCACTGGCAAAGGCCAGCCTTTTAAGCATACAGGCGCTGCTTGGGCAGAAAATGGGCAGGCAGGTGTGGGAGTATGCCAACGGGAGGGACGAATCCTCCGTGCTTACAGAGGCGGAGGAGGCAAAAGGGTACAGCATATCCACTACTACGGAAGAGGACGTTGTAACGGCGGAGCAGGCGTATAAAATACTGCTGGCCCTTGCGGACAGCGTAGCGGCCCGAATGCGCTCTGAAGGGGCGAAGGCATACGGCGTGTCAGTCACCATACGGGGCAACGACTTCAAAAACAGGTCCCACCAGAAAAAGCTGACGGAGCCTACCGATATAACCAACGAAATATATAAGCTTTGCCGAAGCCTGTTCGATGAGCTGTGGGATAAGCGTACCCCGCTTCGTCTGCTCGGCATAGGGCTGCTGAACGTGACAAAAGAGGAATACGCCCAGCAGTGTATGTTCTGCGATGAAGGTAAGGACAGGGCCCGAAAGCTGGATAGGGCGGTGGACGACATACGCGGCCGCTTCGGCGCGGATACAATAATGCGCGGCTCAGTTATGGGCTCCGGCGCTAACGTGGGCAAAAAATATAAGGCCCATATGGAAAACAAACGAGAGGGATAAAGGAGCATAATCTTATGATGAAGATAAAGGGTAATATAAGAGGCATGGTATATGCCTCTGCAATAGCCGCGATATATGTTGTGCTGACGCTTGTGTCGGCAGCGGCCGGACTGTCCGGCGGCGTGATACAGTTCAGACTTTCGGAAGCGCTGACGGTGCTGCCTGTGTTTACGGGCGCCGCGGTTCCGGGTTTGTTCATAGGGTGCGCAATAGCAAATCTCGTCACCGGCGCGCTGCCGTGGGACGTGGCCATAGGATCTCTTGCGACGCTGATAGGCGCATACCTGACATACAGGTTCCGGAACAGGCCTAAGCTTGCCCCTGTGTTCCCTATATTGTCAAACGGATTGATAGTGCCATTCGTGCTCAAATACGTATACGCCTTTCCCGGAAGCTACTGGTACTTTTTTCTGACGGTAACAGTGGGAGAGGTCGTGTGCTGCGGACTGCTTGGCTATTTGCTGTACCGGGCGCTCAGCAAAAGGGAAATATTTAAATAGATATAAATAGTTTTAAAATTTGAACAATCGGTGAACTGTGGCAGATTTGTTGAAAACAGCCAAAAGTCAAGGTATAATGTTGCCGTTAATAAAGAATATTACCGGGAGGAACGATGCTATATGAGTAAAGAATATGTGATAATGACTGATTCTTCCTGCGACCTGCCTCAGGAACTGGCGGATCAGCTTGGCCTTGAGGTGCTGCCTCTTGAGGTTATGGCGGACGGAAAAAATTACCGCAACTGGCTGGACGGACGGGAGATAGGCTTTAAGGAGTTCTATAAGCTGGCGAGAGAAGGAAAGGAACTCAAGACCTCCGCAGTGAATACCGCCGCTTTCGAGGAGAAAATGGAAAAGCTGCTCGGTGAGGGCAAGGATGTACTGTATATAGGCTTTTCCACTGGACTGAGCACCACATATAATTCCGGCGAATCCGCCGCGCGCGAGCTCAGGGAAAAGTACCCCGACAGAAAGATCTATACCGTGGATACGCTTGCCGCGTCCCTCGGCCAGGGCATGATAACATACTATGCCGCGAAGAAAAAGGAAGCGGGCGCGACCATAGAGGAGGTGCGGGACTTCGTTGAAAGCGAAAAGCTGCACATGTGCCACTGGTTTACCGTGGACGATCTGAATTACCTCAAGCGGGGCGGGCGCATTTCCGCCGCCACCGCCGCGATAGGCACCATGCTCAGCATAAAGCCTGTTATGCATATGGACAATGAGGGCCATCTGGTAGCCGTCGGAAAGGCGAGGGGAAGGAAGGCTGCGCTGAAGGCACTGGCGGACAGCATGGAATCCACTATGCTGCCAGGCAGAAACGAGACTATCTTCATCAGCCACGGCGACAGCCTCGAGGACGCGGAGTATCTGGCGAATCTGGTACGTGAGCGCACAGGCGTACAGGATATAGTGATAAACTATGTCGGCCCCGTGATAGGCGCCCACTCCGGCCCCGGCACCATCGCACTGTTCTTCTGGGGCAGCGAAAGGTAAAGCACAGACAAAAAAACGGCGGGCAAATGTATCCCGCCGTTTTTGTTTTCCGTTTTATTATATTTTATACACAATGATTCATTGCAAACAGTGATATTGTATGCTATTATATGCTAATGGCGGTGTGCCCGCAAATTGATACACATATATATGTGGTTTCGGAGGTTTATAAATGGCAACTTTGGAAAAGCTGGAAAACGGCAAGGTGAAAATCACTATCGAGGTACCTGCGGCGAAGTTTGAGGAGGCCGTTGAGAAGGCTTATCATACCAACGGCAAGAAGTTCAACGTCCCCGGCTTCCGCAAGGGACATGCTCCGCGCAAGATGATCGAAAACGCCTATGGCCCGCTGGCCTTCTTTGATGATGCGTTCGATATCGTCTACCCCGAGGTATATCAGGCAGCCATAAAGGAGCACGACATAGAAGTGATCGACAGGCCTGACATTTCCATAGTTGACCTGCCACTGGACGGCAAGGATCTGGTGTTTACCGCAGAGGTTGCCGTGCGCCCCGAGGTCAAGCTGGGTCAGTATAAGGGTATAGAAATAGAAAAGCGCGAGTATAATGTTACGGATGACGACGTGGCTGCGGAGATCGAGCGCGAGCGCGAAAAGGTCGCGCGCATGGTAGATGTTGAGCGCCCCGTTGAGAACGGCGATACCGTAAACCTCGACTATGAGGGCAGCGTATCCGGCATCAAGTTCGAGGGCGGCTCCGCTCAGGGCCAGACTCTTGAGATAGGCTCCCACACCTTCATCGACGGCTTTGAAGAACAGATGATAGGTATGAATGCGGGCGAGGAGAGGGATATTCAGGTAAAGTTCCCCGAAAAGTATCACAGCGAAGCCCTGGCCGGCGCTGACGCCACCTTCCATGTAAAGGTGAACGGCATACAGAAAAAAGAGCTGCCGGAGCTGGACGATGAGTTCGCCAAGGACGTATCCGAATATGACACTCTTGACGAGCTGAAGGCAGCAAAGCGCGAGGAGCTTGAAAAGAAGGCCAGGCGCGATGCTGAGACCGAGAAGGAAAACGCCGTAGTAGCCAAGGCCGTTGACAACGCCGAGGTAGTCATACCCGATATCATGGTAGAGCGCCAGATAGACGCCATACTCAACGATATCCGCTACCGCCTGAGTATGCAGGGCATCAGCCTTGAGGATTACATGAAGTACACCGGCACCGATATGGAGTCCTTCCGCAAGGAGAGCCGCATAGACGCGGCCCGCAGGGTAAAGAGCCAGCTGGTGATCGACGCCGTGGCTAAGGCCGAGGACATCAAGGCTACCGAAGAAGAAATAAACGCTAAGGTAGATGAGTATTGCGCACAGTTTGGCGACAAGGCCGAGGAATTCAAGAAGGGCCTCAGCGAGGACGACAAGAAGTTCTTTGCGGATCAGATAATGGTCGACAAGACTCTGGCAGTAATGACCGATACCGCCGTAGAGGTAGAGAAGGCCGAGAAGAAGCCTGCAAAGAAGGCTTCTGCCAGGAAGACCAAGAAGGCCGAGGAAAAGCCTGAGGAGAAGGACGCTGAGTAAGGCGCGAGTATCTTCCGATAATTGTCACCTGTACTGCTTCGCCGCACCGTGCCGTGCGGCGAGGCATTTATAACGAATGGCACGATGTATTCAGACAATAAAGGAGATGAACACTATGAATCTTATACCGATGGTAGTAGAGCAGTCAAACAAGGGGGAGCGTTCCTATGACATATATTCCCGCCTGCTAAAGGATCGTATAGTGTTCCTTGGCGGCGAGGTCGACGACGATTCTGCCAACCTTATCGTGGCTCAGCTGCTATTCCTTGAAGCGGACGATCCGGATAAGGACATTAGCTTGTATATAAACAGCCCCGGTGGCTCCGTCACCGCGGGCATGGCGATATATGATACCATGCAGTACATCAAATGCGATGTATCTACCATATGCATAGGCATGGCGGCAAGCATGGGCGCTTTTCTGCTTGCGGCAGGCGCAAAGGGCAAGCGCAGGGCGCTGCCCAACAGCGAGATAATGATACACCAGCCTCTGGGAGGCGCGCGCGGCCAGGCCACCGACGTAGCCATTCAGGCTGAACAGCTGGTAAAAATCAAGAAGAAACTGAACGGGATACTTTCCGCGCGTACCGGTCAGCCGATTGAAAAGGTACAGACTGACACCGAGCGCGACAACTATATGGATGCCGAGGCGGCGCTTGCCTACGGTCTCATAGACGAGATAATTCCGCCCAGGAGGTAATTGATGGCGAAAAACGAAGAAAAAAACACCGGCACGATAAAGTGCTCATTCTGCGGAAAGCCACAGGACGAGGTGAATCGCATAATCGCGGGCCCCGGCGTGTACATCTGCAATGAGTGCATAGAGCTTTGCCAGGAAATAATAGACGAGGACTTCTCCACGGTGGAGGCAGACCTCAAGGACATACCGAAACCCCAGGAGATTTCCGATACTCTCGATGAGTATGTGGTAGGTCAGACAGCCGCCAAGCGTGCGCTGGCCGTCGCCGTGTACAATCACTATAAGCGTATAAACGCCGGCAAGCAGAAGGACGACGTGGAGCTGCAAAAGAGCAACATAATCATGCTGGGGCCTACCGGCTGCGGTAAGACCATGCTGGCCCAGACCCTTGCGAAGATACTCAACGTTCCATTTGCCGTTGCTGACGCTACATCGCTCACGGAGGCCGGCTACGTAGGCGAGGACGTAGAAAACATACTGCTCAAGCTCATTCAGGCGGCGGATTACGACGTAGAGCGTGCGGAAAAGGGCATAGTATACATCGACGAGATCGACAAGATCGCCCGTAAGAGCGAAAATCCATCCATAACCCGCGACGTTTCCGGCGAGGGCGTGCAGCAGGCGCTGCTTAAGATACTGGAAGGGACGGTAGCCAGCGTTCCACCTCAGGGCGGCCGCAAGCACCCCCATCAGGAGTTTATACAGATAGACACCACAAACATACTCTTCATCTGCGGCGGCGCGTTTGCAGGCATTGAGGATATCATAACCAAGCGCACCGGCAAGAGCGTAATGGGATTCGGTGCGGACGTGCAGAGCAAGGTGGAGAAGGACGTAGGTTCCATACTGAAGAACATACTCCCGGAGGATCTGCTCAAGTTCGGCCTTATACCGGAATTCGTGGGAAGAATGCCCGTGATAGTCACGCTGCATCAGCTTGACCGCAAGGCATTGATAGACATACTCACAAAGCCGAAGAATGCCCTTACCCGGCAGTATAAGCGGCTGTTTGAGATGGACGGCGTGGAGCTCAAGTTTGATGAGGACGCGCTGGAGAGGGTTGCGGATCTCGCCATAGAGCGCAAGACCGGCGCCAGAGGTCTGAGAGCCATACTTGAGGACGTAATGCTGGACATCATGTTCGACATACCCTCAAGGAGCGATATAAAGAGCTGTACCATAACCAAAGACGTCATCGAAAAGAAGGCGCCTCCGGTGTTCGGGTACAGAAAACAGAAGGAGCAGCTTCCGCCCCCTGAGCTGGGCGACGCCTGCTGAACCGAGGATCCCCGCGTATAAAACAGGGGCCGGAACGTAAGTCAACAACCGGCAAGGCCAATTTTAAAGGGCGCTTTGCCGGCTTAATTTTTTAATGACGGAGGTATTGCCAATGAAAAAAGACGTAGTGATAATCGGCGCGGGACCGGCGGGCATATTCACCGCGCTTGAAATGCTGCGCAAGGGAAGCGGGCAGAGCATACTGATCGTGGAAAAGGGGCAGGCTATCGAGAACCGCCGCTGCCCGAAAGCGAAGACCGGCCGCTGCATGAACTGCAAGCCATACTGCCACATTACTACGGGCTTTTCCGGCGCGGGCGCGTTTTCTGACGGTAAGCTGTCGCTGAGCTGCGAGGTGGGAGGCGACCTGCCAAGTCTCATAGGAACGGACGTTGCGCAGGAAACGATAGATTATGCGGATAAGATTTATCTTGAATTTGGAGCAAGCACCAGGGTGGAGGGAATAGGTAATACCGAGGAGGTAAAGGATATTCGCAAGCGTGCCATAAAGGCCGGACTTCGCCTTGTGGATTGCCCGATACGGCATTTGGGAACAGAAAAGGCTCAGGATCTTTACCTTGCCATAGAAAAGTATCTGCAAAGCAACGGCGTAGAGATGCTGTTTGGCTGGGAATGCACCGACCTTATACTCGAAGGCGAGGAATGTAAGGGAGTGTATATCACTAACGGCAAGGAGAGCAGCGCCGTACAGGCAAAGCATACCGTTGTGGCTACCGGCCGCAGGGGTGCGGACTGGCTGGAAAAACTCTGCGCCGATCACGGCATAGCTCATCAGCCTGGAACAGTGGATATAGGGGTACGGGTCGAGGTGCGAAACGAGATAATGGAGCGGGTAAACGAGGTACTCTATGAGTCCAAGCTCATAGGCTATCCAAAGCCCTTCAAGAATAAGGTGCGCACCTTCTGCCAGAATCCCGGTGGATTTGTGAGCCAGGAAAACTACGACAACGACCTTGCTGTGGTAAACGGCCACTCTTACAAGGACATAAAAAGCAACAACACCAATCTCGCCATACTTGTATCCCACAACTTCAGCGAGCCCTTCAACCAGCCCATAGCCTACGCACAGAAGGTGGGAGAGCTTACCAATATGCTGGGCGCGGGGCACATAATGGTGCAGCGCTTCGGCGACATACTGGACGGCAAGCGCACATGGCAGAAGGAGCTGGCCCAGTCCAACGTAAAGCCTACCCTGCCCGATGTGGTGGCTGGAGACATAACCGCCGCCATGCCGTACAGGGCCATGATAAACATTATCAACTTTATAAAGGCCATGGACGAGGTGGTTCCCGGCTTCGCCTCCTATGAAACGCTGCTGTATTCGCCGGAGCTTAAGTTTTACAGCAACCGCGTGAAGATGGACACCGACTTCAACACCAGCGTAAAGGGACTCCACTGTCTTGGCGACTCCAGCGGCTGGACCCGTGGCCTTATGATGGCCTCCGTCATGGGAGTGCTCATGGGCCGGGTTATAGCAAGAGAGGGATAAACAAAAGCGTCATAAAATGGGCTGCGAGGGCAGCCCATTTTTGCGTGCAGTATTCGGTCAGATAGGCAAGTGGCTTATTATGTATCCGCCGCACAGCATGCTGAGCAGATTCGCGACGACCGCGCAGAGGATGCTCATCTTTTTGCTCTTTTCGGTTATAAAGCCGCAGTATACCTTGGCCTCAATGGCGGCTATAAGCATTTCCAGCGGATAGAAGACAATCGCCCACATATAGCCCAGTGAAATGCCGTGGAAGAGCAGGTTCAGACCGGTCTGGGTGACGAGGTTCGCGATGAAGAACACCCGCCAGCTCTTTTTTTCACGGTAGCCGAACAGGTAGAACACGAGACCCTCTATGGCGAGCGTGAGCAGTACCCGCATGGCTATGAGCAGCGGCGTGCGAAGGGGCTTTTCGCCCTCTGCGATGGTGCGGCCCGCCACGTCGAGGGTGTACAGGACTCCGTATCTCCCCTTTGCGGGCGCGAAGGGGATCGTGAATTGGGTATCGCCGTATTTTACGGTAAGCTCGTCCTTCCTGCTGCCGCTATTCGGATCCCCGCCGTAAAAGTACCGATAATGGCTTTCCCAGCCCTTTACTGTTTTTTGAAGAACGTAGGGCTCCGCGCCCGGTGCGCCGGAGGGTATGGAAAGCTCAAGGCCGCCGGGAGGATTGGATACGATAATGATGAAGGAAGGCGGCTCCGCGGCGTTTGCCAGGGCGGCCGATTGCAGCGAGAGCAGCGTAAAGGCGATGAGAAGCAGGGCAGTCAAGCGTTTCGGTTTCATTTCGCACCTCCTGATACAGTCTTTAGTCTTTTAAATATTATAACATGCCCATAGGGGGCGCGGAAGTAAAAAAGTATAAATATACCCATACATGGCGGGTTTTCCCACCGCGCCTTTTGCTCCTGCGCGGGCATACTACACCTAAGAACAGCTTGAGAAAGGAATTTGCGTATGGAAAAAGGAGCGGTATGGCTGCTGATAATATCGCAGCTTTGCATATGGGGCTATGTTTGGTGGAAAAAAAGAAGGACGAGAAAGCTCATACAGGGCGAACCTGAGCGGCGCGGCGGCGCGCAAAAACAGAGCAGAGAGATGAAGGAGCTTGCAGAAATGCGCAAGCGCTCCCTGAATACTCCGCTTTCTGAAAAAGCACGTCCGGCCAAAATGAACGAGGTGATAGGTCAGGAGGAGGGAATAAGGGCGCTGCGCGCCGCCATGTGCGGGCCAAACCCTCAGCACGTGATAATATACGGCCCTCCGGGCTGCGGCAAGACCTGCGCAGCGCGGCTGGTGCTGGAGGAGGCCAGGCGGCAGAAGGATTCTCCCTTTGACAAAAACTCTAAGTTCGTGGAGGTGGATGCTACCTGCGTGCGCTTTGACGAAAGGGCCATAGCCGACCCCTTAATGGGCTCGGTTCACGATCCAATATATCAGGGGGCGGGGGCGTTGGGCTCTGCGGGGGTTCCTCAGCCCAAGCCGGGAGCGGTGAGCCGGGCGCATTGCGGCATACTGTTCCTGGACGAGATAGGCGAGCTGCACCCGGTGCAGATGAACAAGCTGCTGAAGGTGCTGGAGGACAGGAAGGTATTCTTCGACAGCGCCTATTACTCAAAGGACAATGCAAATATACCTCAGCATATACATGACATATTCCAGAATGGCATGCCGGCGGACTTCAGGCTCATAGGAGCTACTACCCGGCAGCCGGAGGAGCTGCCCGCGGCGCTGCGCTCAAGGTGCGTGGAGCTGTTCTTTAAGCCTTTGTCCTTCGAAAGCATGCTGACCATTGCCAGGGGCGCGGCGAAACGGCTGGGATACGATATGGATGATGCCGCAGCTGAGCTTTGCGCACAATGCTGCATGTCCGGGCGCGACGCGGTGAATATGATACAGCTTGCCGGGGGTGCGGTATATACTCAGAACCGGCGCAGGATAACCTTTTCGGATATGGAGTGGGTGTCCGAAATAAGCAACTGCCCCAAACGGCCCGATATCCGAATGCCTGAGCATATGCTGCCCGGCACAGCCATAGGCATAGGCGTAGTGGGCGGCGGGAACGGCATGATAATGGAAATAGAGTGTGCGGCGGAGCGGGCGAGAGGCGCCCTTGGCCGGCTGGATATAGGCGGCGCAGTGGAGCGGGAGGAGATAGAGATGAGGGGCAAACGCCTTGAGCGGCGTAGTACTGCCATGGCATCGGCGCAGAATGTGCTGAGCGCTTTCAAAAACCGCTTCGGATTGGACTGCGGGGCGTATGACATACATTATAACGTCCCCGGAGGCTTCCCCATGGACGGCCCCAGCGCAGGTATAGCATTTGCCGTGGCGCTCATGAGTGCCATATCCGGCAAGGCCCCCGTTGCGGGTATAGCCATGACAGGAGAGATAACCGTAAACGGTCAGGTACGCCCCGTAGGCGGCGTGAGGGAAAAGCTGGTGGCCGCCATAGAGGCGGGAGCACATACGGTGATAGTGCCCGAGGCCAATTACGAGAGGCAGTTTGAGGAGGCGAAGGCGCGGGTGGTCGCAGCAGCCGACATAACCGAGGTGATGCGCATAGCCTTCGATATACCCGCTGAAGAGGAGATAGACGGAGTGCTGCCCTTCCTGTGCACAACGGCTTAAATTTGGCTTAAAAAAGGTTTTTACCATATACACACTGTTGTCAAAATCCAATGGTATAAGTATAATCACATATATAATTTATACTGAGGATAACGCAGAAGACATGGTAGAACACGAAAAAACGTATAAAGATATCCCCACTGTGGCCTTGAGGGGCCTTGTGGTGCTGCCCGGAGAAATGCTGCATTTCGACGCGGGCAGGCCCAAAAGCGTGCATGCCCTCAATAGGGCGATGGATGAGGAAGGGCTTATATTCGTAAGTGCCCAGAAGGATCCAAAAATATCCGAGATCGAGCCGGACGACATATATGAAACCGGTACTCTCTGCGCCCTGAGACAGGTGCTGCCAATGCCCGGTGACTCTGCGAGGGTATTTGTAGAGGGAGTGTGCCGCGCCCTCGCCGTGAAGGTAAGGGACGACGGCGAGGGCTTCTCCGCCGATATAGAGATGCTGGAGGACGAGGAATGCAAGCCTGCCAGGGCGGAGGCGCTGCGCCGCAGGGTAGACAAAAAGCTCGGCGAGTACGCCCAGCTCAGCCCTAAACTCAACTCGGACATCATGGCGAATATCGAGGCAAAGCTGATGCCCGGCGAATTTGCAGACGCTGCCGCCAACGCTGTCCTGAAGCGCCCGGAGCAGCGTCAGGAAATACTGGAGGAGTTGGATCCTGCAGAGCGAATGAAGAAGCTGTTGAGTTTCTTTGTGGGCGAGATAGATATACTCAAGGCGGACAGACGCATAGCTGCCGAAGTAAAGTACCAGGTTGACAAGAGCCAGAAGGAATACTACTACCGCGAGCAGATAAAAGCCATACGCAAGGAGCTGGGTGAGAGCAGCGATACCGAAGCGGACGAATTTAGGGCAAAGCTTGAGCATAAGCAGATGCCTGACAGCGTGCGTTCAGTAATCGAGCGCGAGATAAAGCGCTACGGGGACCTGCCCGCAGGCTCACACGAGGCGCCCTCTGCGCGGAATTATATAGAGTGTATGCTGGACCTTCCCTGGAACGAGGAAAGCACGGACAACATGGACCTCGCCCATGCGCGGGAGACGCTGGATTCCGCCCACTACGGCATGGACAAGGTGAAGGAACGCATAATAGAGTACATGGCTGTGGCGCGGCTTACCGGTAAGGTGAACGGGCAGGTCATATGCTTCGTAGGCCCTCCGGGCGTAGGTAAGACCTCTATCGCCAAGTCCATAGCCGACGCTTTAGGAAGGCGGTTCGTCCGAATGAGCCTGGGCGGCATACGGGACGAGGCTGAAATAAGGGGCCATAGGCGCACCTATATAGGTGCGATGCCGGGCAGGGTGATATCCGCTATGCGTCAGGCCGGGGTGATGAACCCGGTGATACTTTTCGATGAGATAGACAAGCTGGCGGGGGATTACCATGGCGACCCGGCGGCCGCCATGCTTGAGGTGCTGGACAGCGCGCAGAATTTCGCCTTCCGGGATCACTTCATCGAGGTGCCTTACGATCTTTCCAAGGTGATGTTCCTCACCACCGCCAACGACAGAAGCGCCATACCCGCGCCGCTGCTGGACCGAATGGAGGTCATAGAGGTACCCGGCTACCTTGAAACGGAAAAAATAGAGATAGCCAAGCGCCATCTTCTGCCAAAGCAGATGGAGAAGAGCGGCCTTAAAAAGAGCATGCTGACAATACCCGACCCGCTGTATCCAGACATAATACGCGGCTACACAGCCGAGTCCGGTGTGCGCAGCCTTGAACGGGTGATGGGCAGCATATGCCGAAAGGCCGCATGTGACATAGGCGACGGCAAGGCCAAGAAGGTGCGCCTCACCAAGGCGCGCATAAACGAGTATCTCGGCAGGCCAAGGTATAACAGCTACGCCAGGGCGCATAAGGACGAAATCGGCCTTGTCAATGGACTTGCATGGACCAGCGCCGGCGGCGATACGCTGGAAATAGAGGTGCAGACCGTACCGGGCAGCGGCAAGCTGATGCTTACGGGCCAGCTGGGCGATGTGATGCAGGAAAGCGCAAAGGCAGCACTGACCTTCGTGCATGCCAACGCCGAAAGGCTGGGCATTGACGAAGCCACAATCCGGGAGAAGGATATACACCTGCACGTGCCCGAAGGCGCTGTACCAAAGGACGGCCCCAGCGCAGGCATCACCATGGCTGTAGCCATAGCCAGCGCGCTGTCTGGAATACCAGTAAAGGGCAGCGTAGCCATGACCGGAGAAATAACCCTTCGTGGCCGCGTGCTGCCGATAGGCGGCCTCCGGGAAAAGCTTCTGGCGGCGGTCCGGGCAGGCATGACGGCTGTAATAATGCCGGAGGAGAACCGCAAGGATCTGGAGGATGTACCGGAGGAGATAAAGAAGGCGTTGGAGCTGCACTTTGCTTCCAATGCAATGACGGTCATGGAAAAGGCTCTGGCCTATATGCCGAAGCACAGCGGCCGTATAAGAGTAGAGCAAAGGGAAAGCGGCGTAAGCGCGGTCCAGTGAGGGTGCGTTTTATAAAGGGAGGGCTCTTGCTCTCCCTTTAACTTTCGCCTTTGCAGAAAATATGGATTAACTAAAAAAATGTTGTTGCGTATCTGTGGTAGTGCTGATACAATTCTCTATGCAAAAGGAAAGGAGAGAAAAATGGAGTTTGCCATAAAGCAGGCAGAGTTCGTTACCAGCGCGGGACTTGGCAGCCCTTATCCCGAAAAGACCGCCGCCGAGATAGCTATAGTGGGCAAGTCAAACGTGGGCAAATCCAGCCTAATCAATTCCCTCTGCAACAACAAAAAGCTCGCCAAAACCTCGTCCAACCCGGGAAAGACGAGGCTCATAAACTTCTTTAAGATAAACAGGGAGTTTTACTTTGTCGACCTGCCGGGCTACGGCTTTGCCAGAGCCCCGAAGACCGAAAAGGACAAATGGGGAAAGCTGATGGAGGATTACCTTTCCTCCGGACGCGTCGATCATATATTCATGCTCATAGATATACGCCACGCTCCTACTGAGGACGACAAGCTGATGCTGCAATGGATAATATATTACAACCTGCCATTCACGCTCATCGCCACAAAAGCGGATAAAATAGCAAAGAGCAAGCGGGCGCAGATGGCGAACGCAGCGGCAAAACAGCTCGGCGCGCCTCCCGCTGCAATAGCTTTTTCCTCGGAGGATGGCTGGGGCAGGGAGCTTGTGCTTCAGCGCATGGATCAGGTGGTAAAAGATGTAAAAAACCTGCGCGCCGGTATTGACATAGAGCAGCAGTAACAGCATAATAGTAAATTAGCTGACAAAGGCTTATTTATAAAGTTATAAAACCGACCATATCAAAGGCCGTTTTGGAGGATTGTTATATGGGTCTCAGAAAGTGTCCGAGATGCGAACTGAACTATATTCGTGACGATGAACAGCTTTGCAACGTCTGCAAGCGCCATATGAAGGGCGAGGCGGAGACTGACGACGTAGTAACTATATGCACAGAGTGCGGCGAAAACCCCGCCGTCCGCGGCAGCGAGCTGTGTGCTATGTGCCTGAGGGAAGCCCGCCGGCAGGAAAATCTTGAAAAGAGGGCGGACGATCTTACCGGATCCTCCGTTGTGGACGATATGGACGGCATTGATGAGCTGGAAGTACCCATAGACGATGATATCCCCGAAATAGAGCTTGAAGAGATAGATAAGGAGCTGGGAGGCGATTCCAACCTCGGCTCAGACGATATGGACGATATGGACGAGGAAAATAAAGAAGAGGACGGGGAAAACTGAAACCTTCCGTCTCCTACTACAAGGGCAATGGAGCGATGAATGAAGCTTTTCGCAATAGGTGATCTGCATTTGTCCCACAGCTCGAATAAGCCTATGAGCATATTCGGGCCCAACTGGGATAATCATGCCGAGCGCATAGCAGCTGCTTGGCGTGAGCGCGTGTCCGACGAGGACGCAGTGCTGATACCGGGCGATATAAGCTGGGCCATGCAGCTCGATGAGGCCAGGCCGGATATAGAGTATATTGCCGCGTTACCAGGCAAAAAGGTGATAATGCGAGGCAACCATGATTATTGGTGGGGCTCTATTTCGAAGGTGAGGGATATGCTGCCCTGCTGCATGTACGCACTGCAAAACGACACCGTAGAGCTCGGCTCTGTTACAATAGCAGGCTCCCGCGGCTGGATATGTCCTGGCAGCTCTGGCTTTGATCCGGAAACAGACCAGAAGATATACGACCGGGAGGTTATTCGCCTCCAACTGTCGCTATCCGGAGCAAAACAGGGCAGCCGCATCATCGTCATGCTGCATTACCCCCCATTCAACGAGAAACGGGCGCCAAGCGGCTTTACGGAGATATTCGAGAAGTACGGCGTGGAGCGGGTGATATACGGCCATCTTCACGGCAAAGCCTGCCGCAATGCGTTCGAGGGCATCCGCAACGGCATAGAATACACGCTGTGTTCTGCCGACCATCTGGATTTTGTACCGAAGCTGATAACGGAGATATAAGCCTAATAAACGCGTAAAAGCATAAAAGAGCGGTTTTTGCCGCTTTTTTGTTTTTTTGGAGGTTTTCATATATTTTGACTATTTGCAAAGCTGCTCAAGCGACAAAACGTGGCGAAAAATAAAGGTAAATAGCCATTAAAAGAACATAAAAGTGGTTTAAAGTGTTGCAAAGTGGTGGGGAAGTTGCTATAATAAGCTTAACTCAATATCTGTGAGAATATATTGAGGAGGAGGCTTCCGCGTTGTTGATAAGTTCTTTCGGACATAGCGTGGACGCCAAGGGCAGGGTTTTTATTCCCGCCAAATGGCGCGACGATCTCGGAGACACCGTCATCATTACCCGTGACATGATGGGCAATGCTGACAGCAGGTGTCTTTATGGTATGCCCGTAGAACTCTGGAACGATATACTGGAGCGCTTCAAAAAGGTCGCCGTGTCCGATGTGAAGGCACAGAACGCTATGCGAAGGCTGTTCGCCAATGCATGCGAATGTGAGCTGGACAAGCAGGGACGCATACTTATCCCAAACTCCCTCCGGGAGTACGCCGGTATAAATTCCGACGCCATGCTGGTGGGCATGGGCAGCCGCATAGAAATATGGGGCGCCGAGAAATGGGAAGAGCAGCTGGAAAGGATGGATAACGCCGGGGAAGAGTCCATGGCGGAATCTCTCAGCTATCTTGCGGGGCTTGGCATATGACACAATTCCACCATATACCCATAATGCTCAAAGAGGTGCTGGAGCTTTTAGCGCCGGAGCGGGGCGGAATATTTGTGGACGGAACGCTGGGCGGCGGAGGACATTCCGAGGGAATACTCAAGCGGCTAACTGACGGAAGGCTGTACGGAATAGACCGCGATGGCGAGGCTATAGCCGCAGCAAGCGAAAGGCTGAAGCCCTTCGGAGATAAATTCAAGGCCATACGCGGCAACTTCTTCGATATGAAGAGCCTGCTGGCAAATGAGGGCGTCACCGGCGTGGAAGGCATACTTCTGGATCTTGGGGTTTCGTCTTATCAGCTGGATACCCCTGAGCGGGGCTTTTCCTACCATGAGGAAGCTCCGCTGGATATGCGAATGGACGACAGAGCGAGCCTTTCCGCATATGATGTGGTAAACGGATACAGTCATGGGGAGCTGACAAGGATAATAAGAGACTATGGCGAGGAACGTTACGCTGCCAAGGTGGCGTCGGCCATAGTGCGCGAGCGGGAAAGGGAGCCCATTAACAGCACCACTAAGCTTGCGGACATAATCAAATACGCCATACCCGCGGCGAACCGCAGAGAGGGCCCTCACCCGGCGCGAAGGACCTTTCAGGCCATAAGAATAGAAGTAAACGGCGAGCTTGCAGAATTGGACAAGGCCATACGGGGAGCCCATGATCTGCTGAACCCCGGCGGGGTCATGGCAGTAATAACCTTCCATTCACTGGAGGACAGGATAGTCAAGCAGGCCTTTAAGATATTTGAGCATCCATGTACATGCGACCCCAAAGCGCCCATATGCACCTGCGGCAAGAAGCCCACTGCGGAAATACTGACGAAAAAACCCATTGTGCCTGATGCGAACGAGCTGGAATACAACCCGAGGTCACGGAGCAGCAAGCTCAGGGCGATAAAAAAGCTTTAGAATAACCTGACGGAGTACTGAATAACATGGCAGTAGCGGCGAGAAAACTGGATAACGACTACGTGTACGCGAGATCGTCCACTATGCGGGTGTATACTCACAGGATGCCTGCGGAGGCAGATACCCCACAGGCCGAAGCCGTGGCCCAGCCTGCGGTAAAGCCCAGATACAGCCCGCTGCAAAGACTGGCTGTGACTTGCGGAATACTGATGTCCGCCATAGCGATACTGGCCATAATGGTGCGCTATGCCACTATAACGGAACAGTACGCGGTGGTAAATCAATATAAGAACACAATCGAGGAGAACAAAAGGACGCTGGACAGACTTGAGGTAAGGCTCAATTCTGCCGTGAACCTCGATGAAGCCCGGGAAGCTGCCCTTGCTGCAGGACTCGGCTATCCCGCCGCGTCCCAGATAGTTAAAATAGACGGAACGGACGCGGGGAGTGTGAGCTCGCCGCAATAACAATTGGAGGCGGCTGATGGCAGGACCTACGGTATCCGGCAAAAAAAGACTGTTCGTTGCCCTGGGTGGAATAGCGTTCATTTTCATACTTTTGATAATAAGGCTGTTCTGGATACAGATAATTGACGGCAAGAGACTGTCTGAAATGGCTCAGGAGCAGCAGACGCAGGATACTTCGCTGAGCGCTGCACGCGGTACCATAACCGATACTAACGGAGTAGTGCTTGCCCAGAGCGGAACGGCATACAAGGTGCTGCTCAACCCTTATCAGCTCAGCCGCAAGCAGGAAGACCTGCCGCGAATAGTGCGTGAGCTTTCGGATATATTGGATCTGGACAGCGAATACGTGATGAAGCAGGCAACCAAAAAGAACTCCAACGACGTGTATTATAAAGAAGTTATACTGAAACGTCAGGTGGAGCGCGAGGTGGTGGACGAGATAAAGTCCAGAATGCTGGGCAGCGGCGTTTACACCGCTATAGACTCAAAGAGATATTACCCTGAGGGAAGCCTGTTTTCCCAGCTGCTGGGATTTACCACGGTGGACGGCACAGGTCAGGCGGGCCTCGAGCAGAAATACAATAAATACCTTGCCGGCGAAAACGGCAGAATGATAACCGAGACGGACGCCAACCATAAGGCGATAGCTTACGGCTCCCAGGAGATATTGGATCCGGAGGACGGTTACGATATAAAGCTCACTACGGACAGCGTGGTGGAATCCTTCCTTGAGAAGGCCCTGAAGGAAGCCCTTGAGGTCAACAAGGCCGAGACGGCGCAGGGCATAATAATGAGCTGCAAGACGGGCAGGATAATAGCCATGTCAACTCAGCCGGACTTCGACCCCAACGACCCACCCAGAAGCGACGTGGCGATGCTGAACGCACTTTCCCGGAACCGCATAGTTGCGGATGCCTATGAGCCGGGCTCCACGTTCAAGATAATTACCCTTTCGGCAGCGTTGGACAGCGGCAAGGTGACTTCCGCCAATGAATATAATTGCGGCGGCAGCTACACGGTGAACGGCGAGAGGATAAAGTGCTGGAAGAGCGGCGGCCACGGCCATGAGACGCTCAAAAAGGCGGTGCAGAATTCCTGCAACCCGGCTTTTATGCAGATGGCCCTATCCATGGGCAAGTCCACCTTTTACGATTACATCTACGCTTTCGGGTTCGGTTCTTCTACCGGAAGCGGGATCAGCGGCGAGACCTCGGGTATAGTTACCCATGAAAAATACATCACTGAGAACAACCTTGCCCGCATAGGCTTCGGCCAGAGCATTGCGGTAACGCCCATACAGCTCTGCACAGCGGTATGTGCGGCGGTAAACGGCGGCGAGCTGATGCAGCCTTACGTCGTGGACAGCATAGTAAACAAGGACGGCAGGGTGATACTTAAAAATGAGCCCACCATGGTGCGCAGGGTGATAGGTGAAAGCACCAGCGCCCAGGTGAGGGAGATACTGGAAAGCGTAGTATCCGAGGGCAGCGGTAAAAACGCCTCCATACCCGGTTACCGGGTGGGAGGAAAGACCGGCACCGCGCAGAAGTATGAGGACGGGAAGATCGCAAGCGGCAAGCTCATAGCCTCTTTCATAGGCTTTGCCCCTGCCGACGACCCCGAATACGTCTGCCTGATACTGGTGGATGAGCCAAAGGTAGGAACCATATTCGGCAGCACTGTGGCGGCGCCTTATGTAAAGCAGGTAATGGAGGAGACGCTTCGCCACTACGGCTATCTGCCAACCGAAAACGCGGATACCGTGAGCGTGCCCGACCTTACGGGCATGACCATACTGGAAGCAAAGGCGTTGCTCAAGGAAGCAGGGCTGTACGCTGAATTTCAGGATAATGAAGAGGATATGGTAACGGCGCAGGTGCCGGCTACCAACGAGGTGGTGCAGCGCGGTACGGACGTATTGCTGTATACGGCGGCGACGGACGTGGATCAGGAGGATACCGGCCTCGAGACCGCAATAGTGCCAAATGTAATAGGAATGGGCAGACTCGCGGCAAACGACGCCCTTGCTGCCAAGGGACTGGCGATCAGGATAGAGCCTGAGGATCAGACCGGTACAGCAATAAGGCAGTTTCCGGCTGCAGGGGAAGAAGTCCCCGTGGGAGCAGAAGTGCTTGTGGAGTTTTCCAAGATAGAAATTTTGAATTGAGGCCGTAAGGCCAGTGGAGGAAATGCGATGCTTTTGAGTGAATTAGCCAGACCTACGCGACATGAACTTATAGGCCGTGACGTAGAGGTAAAGGAACTCATATACAATTCACGCAAGGTGAAAAATGGCGACGTGTTCTGCTGTATAGTGGGTACCTTCGCGGACGGGCATAAATACGCTCAGCAGGCTGTGGATGCAGGGGCCGCTGCGCTGGTGGTAGAGCGGAAGCTGGACATAGACGTTCCGCAGATACTGGTGGAAGACACCCGCATCGCAATGGCTGAAATGGCGGCGGCGTATTATGGCTATCCTTCAAGGGAAATGCAGATGATAGGCGTTACCGGTACAAATGGCAAGACCAGCACCACATACATGCTTAAAGCCATTGCAGAGCGCATGGGCAAGAAGGTTGGCCTGATAGGCACCATACGCAACATGATTGGCGACATAATCATCGACACCGAGCGCACCACGCCGGAGAGCGTTGACCTCCAGCGCATACTCCGCCAGATGAAGGACGAGAAGGTGGACGTGGTGATAATGGAGGTTTCCTCCCATTCGCTGGATCAGAAGCGGGTATACGGCATAGAGTACGATGTGGGGGAGTTTACAAACCTTACCCAGGACCATCTTGACTACCATAAGACCTTTGAAAACTACTTCAATGCCAAAAAGCTGCTGTTCAAGCAGAGCAGGATGGCGGTGATAAACAAGGACGATCCCTACGCCAATAGGATGATGGAGGGGCTTGATATACCCGTTATGACCTTCGGCATACGGGAAAAGGCGGACGTTACCGCCAGCGAGATAGACATAACCACCAGAGGGGTACAGTTCGACTTCAACTATAAGAACATCACCTCCCGATTCAATGTGCCTATCCCCGGCCTTTTCAGCGTGTTCAACGCCATAGGCGCGGCAACGGTTGCCCTGAGCCTCGGCTGGAACCTCGACTCAATTAAGTATGGCCTTGAGCATATGATGAGCGTGAGCGGCAGGCTGGAGCCGCTGCCCACCGGCAAAAATGAGTTTACGGTGCTCCTCGACTACGCCCATACCCCAGATGCGCTGGAAAACGTGCTGAAGACGGTCAAGGGCTTCGCTACCGGCAGGATAGTTACACTGTTTGGCTGCGGCGGCGACAGAGATCACGCAAAGCGCCCCATAATGGGCGAGATAGCGGGCCGGTTCTCGGATTTCGCCATAGTGACGTCGGATAATCCCCGGACAGAAAACCCTATGGATATAATCAACTCGATAGTTGAAGGAGTAAAGAAGTCGGGCTGCGAATACGTGGTCATAGAAAACCGCAGGGAAGCCATAGAGTATGCCCTGAAGAACGCCAGAAAAAACGACGTTATAATACTCGCAGGCAAAGGACATGAGAACTACCAGGAGATAAACGGCGGCAAGCACCACTTTGACGAAAAGGAAATAGTGGCGGAGATACTGGGCCTGTAAGGCCCGCGGAAGGAAGTTGGCAAATGAAGTATGCAATATACGCCCTGCTGCTGAGCGCGGCAGTGACTATGGTATCGGGCCCGGTGCTCATACCCCTGCTGCACAAGCTTAAATTTGGACAGAGCGAGCGGAAGCTTGGCCCTGAGACCCATCTCAAAAAGGCGGGCACCCCTACCATGGGAGGTATAACCTTCATACTGGGCATTGTGGCGGCCACAATGATATTTGCATACTCGGCATCTGAGCTGGTGATGCCGGCGCTGCTGATGACAGTGGCATTCGCCCTTGTAGGTTTCATGGACGACTTCCTCAAGGTAAAGAAGCACAATACCGACGGACTCAGGGCTTATCAGAAGATAATCGCCCAGTTCCTTATAGCCCTGATAATCGCCGTATATGCACAGCGCAGTCCCTTTATAGGCACCAGCATTTATCTTCCCTTCTCAAAGGTTGAGTGGGAGCTGGGCGCGTTTTATATACCCGTCATAGTATTCGTGATAATCGGCACAGTCAATGCTGTTAACCTTACCGATGGGTTGGACGGGCTGGCGAGCGGCGTAAGTCTGGTATATTCCATGGCCATGACGGTGATATTCCTTTACATGGCTTCCATAATGGATGCTCCAGTGGACATGGGACAGGCCCGGCAGACGCAGTACGCAGCCGAACTCAATTCTATGGCTGTATTTGCGGCGGCGGTAGCGGGCGGCTGTCTGGGGTTCCTCAGGTTCAACAGCTTTCCGGCAAAGGTATTTATGGGCGATACGGGCTCATTGGCCCTTGGCGGAGCAATAGCTGCTATGGCGGTGTTCTCCCGGGCAGTGCTGCTGCTTCCCATAATGGGCGCATGCTTCGTGGCAAGCGCCGTCAGCGTGATACTTCAGGTGGGCTCCTACAAGCTGCGCAGGAAGCGCATATTCAAGATGGCCCCGCTGCACCATCACTTTGAGCTTCTCGGTTATTCCGAAACAAAGATCGTTGCGGGATACATGATAGTTACCACATTGCTTTGCCTGGTATGCCTCTTGGCATTCCAATAAAGAGCATATGTATTAAGCATATGCGGGGAACTTGCAAAAATGGAATCACATTTTTGCGAAAGCGTTAGCGTTTATTTTGCCGCCCGGTGGCAGGGTTCCGTATTTCAGCCGTGGTTCTTTGGCGCTTGGCACGGCAGGCGGACGCAGGGCGTTTGAGGCAGGACGTGGCTCGTTGCCTCAAGCACCCTGACACCTCCGGGGGGCTTTTTTTAACAGAATCGCGCATGAAGTGGGCGCAAGAACGCCCCGTGTGCTATAATTTATAAAATAAATACAGGCCGAATATGTGTTTCGGAAGGAGTCAGGATTATGCAAAACGGAAAGAAGACCGCTCTTATCTGCGGAATGGCCAAAAGCGGCATCGCCAGCGCAATACTGCTCTATAAAAACGGCTACAAGGTAATAATTAACGACATGAAGAGCGAGATATCCGGACTCCAGGAAGCGCTCAAGGATATCGAGTATGTGAACGCAATGGGACAGGAGCCGGAGACACTGCTGGACGGCGTGGATCTGTTGGTGCTCAGCCCGGTCATACCTATATTCAAGCCTTTTGCCAGGAAAGCACAGGATATGGGCATAGAAGTGATAGGCGAAATAGAGCTGGGATACCGCTATTGCCACAGGGGCGCAAAGTTCGTATGCATAAGCGGCACCAACGGCAAGACCACCACCACTGCACTGACAGGCGAGCTTTTCAAAGCCGCGGGCAAGCGCACGTTCGTGCTGGGCAATATTGGCATACCCATAACCGAGCGGGCAATGGAGGTAAAAGACGGGGACGTCATAGTAGCGGAAGTGGCCGCACTGCAGCTTGAAAGCATAAAGAGCTTCCGTCCCAACGCCTTTGGCATGCTGAACATAACTGAGGATCATCTTAATAGGTTCCAATATAAGATGGAGAACTACATAGCCGCAAAGTGCAGGGGCTTTGAAAACCAGACTCCCCAGGACTTTGCGGTGCTGAATTACGATGACCCCACCGTGAGGGATATGGCAAAGCTCACCAGGGCCCGCGTGCTGTATTTCTCGCAGAAGCAGGACGTGGAAAACGGCATGCTTCTCCGGGACGGCTATATGATATGGAGGCTGGACGGCCATGAGCAGCGGCTTATACACCGGAGCGAACTGCAGATACCCGGCGATCACAACCTTGAAAACGCCATGTGCGCCGCCTCTCTTGCCATGTGCATGGGCCTTGATGCAGAAGCGGTGTGCCGGGGACTTCGCGCCTTTCGGGGCGTTGAACATCGCATAGAGTTCGTTCGCGAGGTGGAAGGCGTCCGCTATGTAAACGACTCCAAGGGGACAAACCCGGATTCCACCATAAAGGCCGTGAAGGCCATGACCCAGCCCACCGTGCTCATGCTGGGCGTAGGCGATTACGATAAGCACAGCGACTTCACGCCGCTTTTTGAGGCGTTCGGCAGTACTGTGAAGGGTGTTATAGCCTCCGGAATCAATATACCCGCAATAAAGGCTGCCGCCGAAAAGACAGGCTACAAAGGCGAATTCGTGGAGTGGTACGGCAACTTTGAAGGTATGATAAAGAAAGCGGGAGAGATGGCGGGCAAGGGAAGCACGGTGCTGCTTTCGCCTGCGGCTGCAAGCTGGGGCCAGTTCGACAACTACGAACAGAGAGGCGAGATATTCAAGGATATCGTAAATAAGCTGTAACCAGCATAGAATAACCCGAAGGGAGGTGCGGCATGGAAACGCTGAAGGCCAAAAAGAAGAATGGGCAGATGGACTTCCTGCTCTACGTTACCGTGCTGCTGCTGTGCGCCTTCGGGCTTGTAATGGTATTTTCAGCCAGCTATTATTACGCACAGAACAAGGCGAGCCTGAATTACGATGGATTGTACTATCTGAAGAACCAGGCAAAGTACATGGCCATGGGGCTTGGCGTTATGATAGTGATGTCACGGGTGGACTATCACTATCTTGAAAAGCTCAGGAACGTTGGACTTATGGTGACGCTTCTGCTTATGCTTGCTACGGTGTTCTGGGGCGAGGATATAAACGGCGCAAAGCGGTGGCTGAACCTGTTTGATGTGATAACCTTCCAGCCTTCGGAGCTTGCAAAGTTCGTGCTCATACTGTACATGGCTTCCTTTATGACCCGTAGGGCACCTCAGATGAAGAGCTTTACCCGGGGCATTGTACCCATGCTCATCATAATGTGCATCATCTGCATACTGCTGCTGCTGCAGAAGAACATGTCCATGATGATGGTGGTCATGATGATAGGCTTTGTAATGCTGTTCCTCGGAGGGGCGGATATGCGGCATCTGGTAGGCCTCTGCCTGCTGGCGGTGCCGGTGTTCTTTCTTGCGGCGTCGATGGAAACGTACCGCTGGAACAGGCTGGTGATATTCACAAACCCATGGAAGGACCCTCAGGGAAACGGCTATCAGCTGATACAGTCCCTGTACGCATTGGGCAGCGGCGGCCTATTCGGCAAGGGGCTTAACTTTTCCACTCAGAAGCTGCTGTTTCTTACATACGGCGAGAGCGACTTTATATTCGCCATAATAGGCGAGGAGCTTGGCTTCATAGGTTGTGTGCTGGTAATAGCCGCGTACTTTTTCCTCGTTTGCCGGGGAATGCGCATAGCCGCCCGCTGCAAGGATAAGTTCGGGAGCCTGCTGGCTGCCGGAATAACCAGCGTTATAGCCATACAGGTGGCAGTAAACATAGGCGTGGCCACCAGTTCTGTCCCTCCTACCGGCCAGACGCTGCCTTTTATAAGCGCCGGCGGCACGTCGCTCATAATATTTATGGCTGCGGCAGGCATACTGCTCAATATTTCGAGAAATACGGAAAGCATATAGAATTAACCCATTCCATCCTTCCTGAATAGTATGGATTGTACCGCAATGGCGGCAGGGGAGGGGCGCAATGGGCAAATTCATAATAGAGGGCGGACATAGGCTGAGCGGACGCGTAAAGGTCCAGGGAGCGAAAAACGCCGCGCTGCCGGTTCTGGCGGCGACTGTCATGAGCCGGGGAGAGATGACGCTGTTCAACTGCCCTGAAATACGGGATGTTCACAATATGCTGAGCATCCTGCGTGAGCTGGGCGTGGAATCGTATTATGATGGGGACGCGCTGAAAATTTCCGGCAAAAACGCCAGAAGCAGTCCTATGCCGCAGCGCCTTTCCAAGGAGCTGCGCTCCTCCATATTCATGCTGGGGCCGCTGCTTTCACGCTTTGGCGAGGCGGTGTGCGCCTACCCGGGGGGCTGCGAGATAGGCCATAGGCCGGTAGACCTTCATTTGAAAGGCCTTGCGGCGCTGGGGGCGGATATAAGGGAAGAGCGGGGTTACATAATTTGCGACGGGCACAACATGCACGGAGGCGAGATACACCTCGATTATCCCAGCGTAGGCGCAACAGAAAACATAATGATGGCAGCGGCTGCCGTTACGGGCGATACGGTGATAACCAACAGCGCCCGGGAGCCGGAAATAGAGGAACTGCAGAATTTCCTCAACTCAATAGGCGGCGATATCCGTGGCGCAGGCACATCTACCATATACATAAAAGGTGGAATGGAAGAAGTGCCGGCAGCTGCGCACAGAATAATGCCCGACAGGATAGCTGCGGGAACGCTCATGTGCGCCGTGGCGATGGCCGGAGGAGAAGCGGAGCTTACAGACGTGTGCCCGGAGCACATAGGCAGCCTCATATCAAAGCTGCGCGAGGCAGGGTGTCATATAAGCTGCGGCAGGGATACGCTGGAGATACGGGCAAAGGGACGGCCTAAAGAGATAAAACTAATAGAAACGCTGCCTTATCCGGGCTTTCCGACGGATATGCAGGCGCAGATATTTGCCCTGTGTACCGTGGCGGACGGCACCAGCGTAATAGTGGAAAACCTTTTCGAAAACCGCTTCCGCCATTGCGCGGAGCTTATAAAAATGGGCGCAAATATAACCCAAAAGGACAGGACCGCAATAGTAAGGGGCGTGGAGAAGCTCTCGGGAGCCGTGGTATACGCAAAGGACCTTCGCGGAGGAGCGGCGCTTACCATAGCCGGGCTGGGTGCTGAGGGGATGACGGCAGTAGAGAACACGGAATATATCGATAGAGGATACCAGCGGCTGGATGAGACGCTGAATTCACTCGGAGCCTGTATAAAGAGGGAAGATGGCACGCAATAAGGGAAAAACCAGAGTGGTAAAGAACGAAGGACGCAGGGACGGCAAAAAGCCGCCTCGCAGCCATGTGTCCTATGTCGACATAGAGCAGGTAAAGCAGCGCTATGGCGGACGCTCTACAAGAGAGCCCCGAAAAGAACTGCACGTATTTGGAGAAGAAGAGCCGCAAAATGTCAAGAAGAAAGAGCACAGGGGCGTATACCTGCTGCTGCTCGGTCTCGTATTGGCAGGCATAGCCATAGGCTTCTATTTTGCGCTCATAATAGACCGCATAGAGGTCGTAGGCAACGAAAAGCTGGAGCGGGGAGAGGTGCTCACCATATCCGGACTTAACATAGGCGAGCATATGCTCTTTGCCAATCTCGGAGAAGCCCGCAGCAGGCTGCTCAGCAGCCCCTATATACGCTCGGCATACATAAAAAGAGCGTATCCGGACAAGCTCATTATCACCATAGAGGAACGCAAGCCTGTGGCAGCGATCGTAGGCGTGGGGTCATATGCCCTGATAGACCTGGAGGGCAGCGTTATGGAGATAGCGCAGACAAACGACAACGGGCTGGTAGCGGTTTACGGCGTAAGCTCCGGCGGCTACGCCGTGGGCCAGAAGATCGGCGACTATGCGGAATTCAACAGCGAAACGCTGCTTGAGATAATTGCAGTGCTTTCCAATCAGGGAATGCTGGACATAATAGAGAGCATAGATATGTCGCAGCCCCTGAAGATAGGCATGACTACAACATACGGCTATACGGTCAACATAGGACAGCCCGAAAACCTTACGGGAAAGCTGGAAAACCTTCCGCCCGTGCTGAGCAAGGTGCTTTCCATGGGCCTTGAGGGCGGAACAATAGACCTTGGCGTGCTGGGCGATCCGGTATATTCTCCGCCAGAGGTGTACCAGCCGGAGACAGAGGGACAGGAGGGCGGAGATGACGGCGAAGGAGGCGAAATTGCGCCGGATAAAGCTGAGGACGGCGAAGCAAATCAGCCCGAACCCAGTCCTGTTCCGTAACTTCCAGTAGTTACAAAGTGTAAAAATACTTGTATCCTATTGCACAAAATATAGTGGTGTGGTATGCTTAGACCAACTATTAGGTGGAAGTATATTCTCATGGCATATGGAGAGTAGGGGCGCTATGGAGGAAAAATGAAACAGAATACCGCCATACTCGATATTGGAAGCTCCAAGGTGATATGCCTCATATGCAGCGCACAGGGAAGGGACAGCATAACCGTCCGGGGTGCGGGCGTAAAGGAATATCCGGGCTTTGAGAACGGACGATTTATAGACGAACAGCTTTTCTCCAGCGCGGTGGTGGACGCCATCGCAATGGCAGAGGGTGAGGCAAAGGTACGCATAAGGGATCTTTCCGTAGGCGTACCCGCAAGCTTTTCAAAGCTGGTGCTGCATGAGGGATCTGCCGGGGTAAAGTCACGCACGGGAAGGATAAACGGCGACACTATAGACGACCTGATAAACGACTCGCTCACATTCGAGCAGCCTGAAGGGTACGAGCTGATGCACTCCACTCCGGTGGAATTCAAAATAGGCGAAACGGTTACCGCCGATCCGCCCCTTGGGCAGGCAGCAAAAGAGGTCAGCGCCGTGGTATCCCACGTGTACATGCAGAACGGGTTCAGAGCAGCGGTGTCCGATGCACTGAGCAGGACGAATCTCGAAGCGGATATGTATATAAGCGTTCCGCTTTCGGCTTCACTGTTTGTGATACCCGAGGAGGAGAGGACGGACTGCGCGGTGCTCATAGACGTGGGGGCGCGGCAGACCGACGTAAGCTTCATACGGGGATCAGCCCTTATAGCCTGCGAGACGCTGGGAATAGGCGGCGTGAGCTTTACAAACGATCTGGCCTATGGGCTTCGGATATCCACCCAGTCTGCGGAGAACGTAAAACGCAGATACGTCTATTCGCTGGACTATCAGGACAGCATAGATATAGTACGCATGGAGGGGAAAAGCCCCATGCACGTCGATCACGCAGTGATACAGTTCATAATTGAGGAACGCACAAAGCAGCTTGCCGATTATCTTGTGCGTATGCTCAAGGATATGGGAGTAAGGCTTGAGGAAAGGCCCCCCGTATACATAACCGGCGGCGGCATAGCCCTTATGCGGGGCAGCTGCGAATACATGGAAAAGCTCATGGGTGTGCCTTTAAAGGTAAGAATGCCGTGGATGCCCAGACTTTCCTCCCCAAATTACGCCAGCGCTTTTTCGGTAATGGATTTCGTGATGCATGCTGAGGAAGAAGACAGCGTGGACAGGCTGGTAGGAATGGTAAGCGAGAGCAGATTCATCAAAAAGATCAGAGAACTGTTTGGTAACGTAAGATAAATTATCAGGAGGAAATGATATGCCTATTGGTCTTGAACTCGATATGGAAAGAGGCAACCTTGCGCAGCTTAAGGTAGTCGGCGTAGGCGGCGCGGGCAATAACGCTGTCAACCGTATGATACAGTACGGCATACGCGGCGTTGAGTTCATTTCCGTAAATACAGATAAGCAGGCGCTGTACCTGTCCCATGCGAACCAGAAGATACAGATAGGCGAAAAGGTCACCAAAGGATTGGGCGCGGGTGCTGATCCCGAAGTAGGGCGCAAGGCGGCTGAAGAAAGCAAGGAAGCCATATCCGAGGCTCTCAAGGGAGCGGATCTGGTATTCATAACCGCAGGTATGGGCGGCGGCACCGGCACCGGTGCAGCCCCCGTAGTAGCGGAGTGCGCAAAAGAGCTTGGCATACTTACAGTTGGCGTAGTCACAAAGCCCTTCTCCTTTGAGGGACGGGTGCGTATGAACAATGCCGTAAACGGCATAACCAACCTTAAGGCAAACGTAGATACTCTTATATCCATACCTAACGACAGGCTGCTGGATTCAGTAGGCAAGGTAAGCCTTACCGAAGCATTCAGGATCGCTGACGATGTGCTGCGTCAGGGCGTGCAGGGAATAAGCGACCTTATAGCTGTACCTGCTATGGTGAACCTTGACTTTGCTGATGTGCGTACCATAATGCGTGAGCGTGGAATGGCCCACATGGGCATAGGCATGGCCACCGGCGACAAGCGCGCCGCCGAGGCTGCAAGGCAGGCTGTGGTAAGCCCGCTGCTTGAAACTACAATAAACGGCGCAAAGGGCGTGCTGCTAAACATCACCGGCGGCGCGGATCTGGGCATACAGGAACTTTCCGAAGCGGCCTCTATCATTCAGGAGTACGCGGATTCCGAGGCAAACATCATCATGGGTGCAGGCATCGACGAGGATATGGGCGACGGTGTGCGCATAACCGTAATAGCTACCGGCTTCGATGCACCCGGCGCAAGGTCTCAGCAGAGCCAGCATCCCACGGCTGCCGTAAACGCCGTACAGAACAGCCAGCCCCCCAGAAGGCCGACCATACGCGACGTGAAGGATCAGGAAAGCAGCTGGAATGGCGCAAACGTGAAATTCTGGGAGCGTGAGCGTACCAGAACTCCTCAGTACAGCTCCCCTCTTCCGGAAGGAGAGGAAGTAACCCCTCACTTTACCATGGACGACCTGCCCAAGGCAGACAAGACCAGGGGAAATAATAATAATACTAATAACCTTAACGTGCCTGCATTTTTGAGAAGAAACGATTAAATCAAAAAGACGCGGGCGCTTAGCCCGGCGTACACTTTTTTAAGTAATAAGACGGGGAAGCGCAAAGGAGCGTTTCCCCGTTTTGTTTATATTTTTATTTTTCAGAAAGGAAAGAAAAACCATGACCAAATCCTTTATCCCACAGGGCTATAAGTCCACGCTGTCACTTTATGAAACTCAGGACGCTATAAGCTTCATAAAGCGTGAATTTCAGGACAGCCTTGCGCGGGCACTGCACCTCAAACGCGTATCCGCACCTCTGTTCGTACAGCCTGAGACAGGCCTCAACGACAACCTGAACGGCTATGAGCGCCCGGTAGGCTTCGATATCCCATTTACCGGCAAGGATGCGCAGGTAGTGCAGTCTCTCGCAAAGTGGAAACGCATGGCGCTTTACCGCTACGACTTCCACCCAGGCAACGGCCTCTATACCGATATGAACGCCATACGCCGCGATGAAGAGTTGGACAACCTGCACTCCGTATACGTGGATCAGTGGGACTGGGAGAAGGTCATAACCCCTGATACCCGCAACCTTACTACCCTCAAGAACACTGTTACTGCCATAGTGGGCTGCGTATGCAACACACTGGATGTACTCAAGGCCCGCTATAACTTTATTACGACAGAGCTGAGCCGCGACGTGTTCTTTATAACCACTCAGGAGCTGCTTGATATGTACCCCGACAAGACCCCCAAGGAGAGGGAGAATGCCATAACCAAGGAGCACAGGACGGTATTTATAATGCAGATAGGAGATCTGCTTTCAAACGGCGAAAAGCACGATGGCCGCTCCCCCGACTATGACGACTGGAAGCTCAACGGCGATATACTGTTCTATGACGACGTGCTGGATTGCGCAATGGAGATATCTTCGATGGGTATCCGCGTAGACGCCAAAAGCATGGACGAGCAGCTTACCAAGGCCGGCTGTGATGACAGGCGTCAGCTGCCATTCCATAAGATGCTGCTCAACGGTGAGCTGCCCCTTACCATTGGCGGTGGTATCGGCCAGTCCCGTCTCTGCATGCTGCTGCTGGGTAAGGCTCACATCGGCGAGGTGCAGTCCTCCGTATGGGATCAGGATACCATAGACTGCTTCGAAAAGGCTGGCGTGACGCTGCTCTAAAAAATTCCAATATCGCGAAAACCGCTCCTACTGGGGCGGTTTTTTTATGCGTGATATTTCCACCAATATTCGCATATATATTTATCACCGCTTCTACAATTTGCGACTGCCGCCCTGTGGTATCATTTGCTTGCGCCGGGGGTGACTGAGATGTACATAGAGGTATTTCTGCTGGATAACCTGCTGATGAATACCGTAATATGCGTGCTGGCGGGGGCGGTATGCGGAAGAAGCATCAGGCTGGGGCGGGTGCTGCTGTTCTCATTGGGCGGCGCGGTATACGGAGCTGCCGCAATGTATGTGCCGGTGCTTTCTATGTTCCCGTGTAAAACTATCCTGTGCCTTGCCATGGCGCTGGTATTTCCGTATGAGGGCCTGCGCGGCTACATTACCGGCCTCACTGCGATATTGGCGGCGGCGCTGACGATAGGCGGGCTCGGGTTTCTGATGATATGCGCCTTTGGCAATGTGAGAAGCCTCGGAGACGGCATATCGTTAAGGCTGATGCTGCTCATAGCGTTTGCGGCGTCGATAATGCCGGGCATTGCCAGAAGGGTGCGGGGCAAAAGGCTGGATAACCAAAACCGACATATCCTCATATTGAAGCGGGGAGATAAGGAATATGAGCTTGACGCCATGGTGGACAGCGGCAACAGCCTGTACGATCCTGTGAGCGGCCGCCCGGTAGCCGTGGCATGGCTGCCTGAGACGGGAGATATACCTATACCGGTTGGCACGGTGAACGAAAGAAGCGTGCTGTACGCATTCAGGCCGGACAGCGCACGGCTGGACGGCAGCGATATGGATATACTTGTGGCAGTGTCGAAAAGGCCGCTCAAGGCCGCGCTTATACCGCCCGCGGCGCTCTGCGATGAGTTGAAAATAACGAGGCTGGAGGGGAAATACCATGCTTAGCATAGTGAAGGATGTGCTCACAAGGCTGTATGCTGCCCTTGGAGGTGATATATACTACATAAACAGCGGTGAGGCGCTGCCGCCGCCCCTTAGCAGGGAAGAGGAAGCAAAGATAATGGAGCAGCTCCGCGCCGGAGATGAGGACGTCAAACAGACGCTCATCGAGCGCAACCTCAGGCTGGTAGTGTACATAGCCCGAAAGTTCGAGAATACCGGCGTATGCGTTGAGGACCTTATATCCATAGGTACAATAGGCCTTATCAAGGCGGTAAACACCTTTGACGCAGAGAAGCGCATAAAGCTTGCCACATACGCATCCCGCTGCATAGAAAACGAGATACTGATGTACCTGAGAAGGAGCTGCAAGCTGAAGCTTGAGGTATCACTCGATGAGCCCCTGAATGTTGACTGGGACGGCAACGAACTGCTGCTTTCGGATATACTCGGCACAGACGCAGATGCCATATACCGGGGCATAGAGGACGAGGTGGATAAGGAGCTGCTGTCTCTCGCCATGAAGAAGCTCACTCCGAGAGAAAAGAAAATAATGGAGCTGCGCTTCGGCCTATATGGCAACAGGGAGTACACCCAGAAGCAGGTCGCAGACATGATGGGAATATCCCAAAGCTACATAAGCAGGCTGGAAAAGCACATAATCAAACTGCTGAAGTCCGAGATGCTACAGATGATGTAAGGCGAAAAAAGCGCGGTATCGCGCTTTAGTTTTGTTCGCAGTCCCGGCATACGCCGTGGAAGAGTATGCTGCACCCCGTTATGCGAAGCCCGGTGGCCTTGGCGGCGCAGGAGCATATCTCAGGCACCGCGTCCGCGGGGATGTCGGTAACGCGGCCGCATTTATCGCAGCGCATATGATGATGCGGGGATATGGTGCCGTCGAACCTGTCGGGGGAATCGGGCACGGATATGCGGAGTATCATGCCCGCGTCCGCAAGCTGACCGAGGTTGCGGTATACCGTGGCAAGGCTTACCGTAGCTTCTACCGTGTCCTTTAGTATAGTATAAAGCTCCTCGGCGGTAGGATGGATAGGGTATGCCCTGAGGGTATCCAGTATCATATCTCGCTGCTTGGATCGTATCATAAATTTAATATCACCTAACTATAAGAATCATTCTTAATCTAATTATAGCACAATACCGACTGCTGTCAAGAAAAACAAACTGGCAGGAGAAAATAATAAAGTATGAAAAAGGCCTCACAGGGTTTCTGTGAAGCCTTTTTTTGCTTTTTCTAATTCACCGATATATCCGCTTGGCGGTAATAGGGGATATTAGCCCTTGCATGGGAAAGCGATGCGTTTTTTAGTGGTTTGCCCTGCGAGCCTGGAAGCAAGCGCTGCAATAGATGGGCCTGTCGTTCTTGGGAACGAAAGGAATCTTGGTGGGAGCGCCGCACTGTGCGCATACCGCGTCATACATTTCCTTTTCGCCGTTGCGCTGGCTCTTGCGAGCGTTCCTGCATGCCTTGCAGCGTATGGGCTCATTCTGGAAGCCCTTCTCAGCATAGAACTCCTGTTCGCCTGCGGAGAAAATGAATTCGGCGCCGCAATCCTTGCATACCAAAGTCTTGTCTTCGAACATCTTGTTTACAATCCCCTTGTATAATTTTATTTTTAGTGACCCGTGGCTTCGGCTGACCTGGCCTTTGCCCCCACACTCGCCGCCTGGAAGGTTCGCTACTAAGCAATTACGCCGCCCACTACTGCTCCTCTCGGGGAATCGCCCCGGACGGACTTACATCTAAGCCGCACCATGCTCACGGGCGGCTTTGCGCCCGCTTATGTGGATCGTTTCGCCTGCGACTGGCATCGACTTTCAACCACAGACCCGATAACCCGGATAACCAGAAACAATTATAACGCACACAAAAGCTTTTTACAACTGATTTTTAAAAGATTTTCCCTGTAATACAGAAAAAAACGGGCTATTAATGCACTGTGGGATCATCGTATACGGCTCTGGGGCCGCCTACATACTTGGGGCGGGTGCGGGCCATGACCAGATTGGCTTCGCCTATGTGCCGGGTAACGGCGTGTACGGGCACTACCACGGGATGCATGTGCATACCTATAAGCGTACCGCCTATATCCATACCGGCGGAGGCTTTGCCGCGAAGATCCTCTACCATAACGTGATCGTCAAAGCGGGCGACAGCCTCCATGGAAAACGCACCCCCGGCGTGCAGCTGGGGCTTTACCCATACCTGCTGAAGGTCGAACTTTTCCATACACTTCCGCTCTACCACCAGGCAGCGGTTCAGATGCTCGCAGCACTGTACCGCAAGGTACAGCCCCCTTGCCTTTATCTTGGGCAGCACGGCGTCCATTACCGCTTTCGCGGCTTCAACGGAGGAGCCGGAGCCTATGCGCTTGCCCACTATCTCGCTGGTGGAGCAGCCTATTACCAGTATATCGCCCCTTTTTAGGGTATCCGCCGCGGCGAAAAGCTCGTCTATGGCGGCGGAGGCCTGCTCGTAAACCTTTTCCATTTCCATCATAGTAAAATCAAACTCCTTGAAGATGCGTTGCGGCACTGAGCCTTGTACGATTATAAGGCTAAACCGAGCCCGTTGCAAGACAAAGGGCCAAATAAAAAAAGGGTTTTGCAACAGTAATTCTTAATTGTTGATAAATGCACAAGAAGATAGTAACATTATAACGAATGAATTGGATAATACTAAATGAGAAGGGACGAGGAACCTCGAATGAGCGAAAAGAGCAGGACACTGGCAGATCTTTCTATAGGGCAGAGCGGTTATGTACGCATAGTGAACGGCGATGGCTGCCGCCGAAGAAGAATAATTGATATGGGCATCACCCCCGGCACCGAGATAAAGATAATAAAAGCCGCGCCTATGGGGGACCCAATAGAGATAGCGATGAGGGGCTACAGCCTGTCGCTCCGCCGCGAGGACGCACAGCGCATAGAGCTGCTTACCGACGGTGAAGCGAAAGAGCTCAGGGAGAAGGCCGTACTTTCCGCCAGAAACTTGGAGCTCAAGGCGAAGGGCAGCCTTACCCACAGTGCGGACGAGGATGCGCCTTATCACCGCCGTGCAGCAATGATAACTGAAATAATGCTAAAGGGCAGATGTAAGCCCGGAAGCTGCTCAGGCTGCCGCGAGGAGGGAGTATGTCCCATCTGCGAAAAAAACGGGACGCAGGAAGGACATGACGGCAAGGAAAAGGTGCGCTTAGCCCTTGTGGGCAACCCAAACAGCGGCAAGACTACGCTTTTCAACGCCATGACGGGCAGCCGGGAATACGTAGGCAACTGGCCCGGCGTAACGGTTGAGAAGAAGGAAGGCAAGGTAAAGGACACAGGCCTCTATACCTACGGCCACGATATGACGCTGGTAGATCTGCCGGGCATATATTCCCTTTCTCCGTATTCTATGGAGGAGATTGTGGCACGGAAGTACATTACGGTAGAAAAGCCTGACGCTATAATAAACATAGTCGATGCAACAAACCTCGAGCGCAATCTCTATCTTACGGTTCAGCTTATGGAACTGGAGCGGCCTATGATAATCGCACTGAATATGATGGACGAGGTGGAAAAGAGGGGCGACGAGATAGACGTGCATAAGCTCTCGTTGGAGCTTGGCGTGCCTGTTGTACCCATATCAGCCCGCAGCGGCCAAGGCGTGGAGAAGCTTATAAACGGAATACAGGGCGTCATCAACGCCGCCCACGCCGAGTTTCACGAAGGCTTTAATATAGAGCCGGACGATATATACAACGGCTATACCCACGCGCTGCATCACCAAATAGGCGATCTTGTGGGCAAATACGCGGAGCAGGCCGGCCTGCCCCTCCACTGGGCGGAGATGAAGCTCATGGAGGGCGACGGCGAAACCGTAAAAGAGCTTGCCCTGCCAGAGGACGTGCAGCAGAGGGTGGATAAGATAGTAAAGGAATATTCGGATTCCGCACCTCTTGGCGACAGCGAGAGCATGATAGCCGATGCACGATATAAGTATGTTACCCGGGTGTGCGCCGCGGCCCTTCACAGGGGACATCCGATAGACGAGCTTACAACATCGGACAAGATAGACAGGGTGCTCACCAACAAGTATCTTGCCCTTCCGATATTCATAGGCATAATGCTTTTGATATTTGCGCTTACCTTCGGTACTGTGGGCGCGTGGCTGTCCGATCTTGTGAGCATATTTATGGACGATGTGCTGACGCCCTATGTGAGAGCCGCGCTTGAAAATGCCGGTGCAATGGAATGGCTGACCAGTCTCATATGCGACGGCATAATCACAGGCGTGGGAGGCGTGCTGACATTTCTGCCCCAGATAGCCATACTGTTTTTCTTCCTTTCCATATTGGATGACAGCGGCTACATGAGCCGTATAGCATTTATCATGGATAAGCCAATGCGCCGCTTCGGACTTTCCGGAAAGAGCTTCATACCCCTGCTGATGGGCTTCGGCTGCACTGTGCCTGCCGCTATGGGCACGCGCACCATGGAGAACGAGAAGGACAAGCGCATGACGATACTGCTGCTGCCATTTATGAGCTGCTCTGCAAAGCTGCCGGTTTACGGCCTTATGGCGGGGGCCTTCTTTGCAAAGGGCAGGGCACTGGTAATACTCAGCCTGTATCTTATCGGTATAATAGTCGGAATACTGTCCGGCTATCTGTTCCGCAAGACCATCTTTAAGGATAACGATGCAGCGTTCATGATAGAGCTGCCCACGTACAGGCTGCCTGCTGCGAAGAATGTATTTACCCACGTATGGGAGCGCGTAAGCCACTTCATAGAGAAGGCGGGCACCATAATATTCGCCATGAGCGTTGTGCTGTGGTTCCTTCAGAGCTTTGACCTGTCCTTCGACATGGTGCAGAGCGCGGAAACGAGCATATTGGGCCGGCTGGGCAGTTTCATAGCTCCGGTATTCAGCCCAATGGGATACGGCTGCTGGCAGGCGGCGGTAGCGCTGCTTACAGGCATAATCGCCAAGGAGGCGGTGGTATCCAGTCTCGCCATGTTCTGCGGCTTCTCCCTCAGCGCAGGGGGCGGAGCCGTGCAGAGCGCGCTTTCGGGAATATTCACACCCCGTTCCGCATACGCTTTTCTGGTATTCGTGCTGCTGTATACCCCGTGCATGGCGGCGGTAGCCACTATAAGGCGGGAGTTGGGCAGCCGCAAGTGGACTGCCTTTGCCGTGTGCTACCAGATACTTATAGCATACGTTATGTCGTTTGTAGTATATACTGTATGTGGACTGTTCATGGTCTGACGGAGGTAAGGATATATGGAAAACGGCGTTTGGTATATTCTGGCAGCACTCATAATGGGATGGACCGGATTCTGTATATATAAATGGATAAAGAACCGCAAAAGGGGCGGATGCGGGTGCGGCTGCACGGGCTGCCCCCACAGCGGGAAATGTGACGGAAAAAAAGAGGGAAAAAAGAAATAAGCTATATTTATATTATAGGGGCTTTTCCGGCACAGCTGGACAGCCCCGGTTTTTTCACAAATTTATGCGTTTTGTTTTGGGCATAATATGTTATAATTAAAAAAAGCGAAAAGCGCGGCGTATCGGTTCAGCATGGGACGATGCCACTGCGCGGGAAAGGGGAAACGAATATGCGTATTTCTATCAATGGAAAAAACATCGAGGTATCCGATTATCTCAGCGATCTGGTGACTAAGAAGGTTTCCAAGCTGGATAAGTATTTCCCTGAAGATACGGAGGCTCACGTCACCCTCTCCGTAGAGAAGAACCGTCACATCGTAGAGATCACCATTCCCTACTCCGGCGGCATTATCCGCGGCGAGGAAGTCAGCGGAGATATGTATGCCTCCATCGATACCGTAATTGCCAAGGTTGAAAAGCAGATAATGCGCCACCGCACCAAGCTGGAGAAGAATCTCAGGGCAGAGGCGTTTGCCGCCCATGAAGCGAGCTATGCGGTTGACGACGAGGAAGAAGAGGAGCATAAGGTCGTTCGCGTAAAGCGCTTTGCCATAAAGCCCATGGACGTGGAAGAGGCGGTGCTGCAGATGGAGCTGCTGGGCCATTCCTTCTATGTATTCGAGAATGCGGAGGACGGCGAGGTAAATGTTCTGTATCAGCGTAAGGACGGCAACTACGGCCTCATAGAGCCCGAGAGATAATATAAAACCAAACAACAGCAATAAATAATACAGTCCCGGCTCGCATATGCGGGCCGGGATTTGGATACAGGAGGAAAAAATAATGCGGCTGAGCGGCTCGGTTTATTCAAAGATTCTGGATATGGATACAGGCCTGACCATCGTTACGCCCAACAAGCTCAGGGAGGGCAAGTACAAGGTAGTATACCTGCTGCACGGCCTTTGCGGAAACGACCGTTCATGGCTGGATTACTCGATGCTGCCCGCCTACGCAGCGAAGGGCGATACTGTTTATGTGATGCCCGATGCGGGCAGAAGCTTTTACTCCAACATGAAGTACGGCTTCGACTATCAAAGGTACGTGACCGAGGAGCTTCCTGTAATATGCCGGAATATGTTCAACATATCCGCTGCCCGTGAGGATACGGGTATAATGGGCTGCTCTATGGGCGGCTACGGCGCGCTGCGCTGCGCGCTTACTCATCCGGACAGCTATGGCTTTGTGGGGGCTTTTTCTTCAGGGCCGCTCTTTGCAAAGGCGGGCATGGAGGAGATAAAGAAATACGGCGATCTGCCGGATTATGCCGAGCGGTTCGGCCTCCGACTCATAAAGGATTTCAAGGCCATATACGGCGAATCTCTGGAGCTTACCGATGATGCGGAGATACTGGACATGCTGTTGAAGGTGAAGGCGGAAAACAAGCTGCCGAGGATATATCTCACCTGCGGCAAGGACGACGCCTTCATGAAGGAGCACGAGTTATTCACAGGCGCTTTGGATAAGATGGGTATACCCTATGAGTTCGATAAGCTCGAGGGGGCGCATGAGTTTCAGTGCTTCAACGAGGCGCTGAAGCGGGCCATAGCAAGGTTCGAGGGAAGATAAAGGAAAAAGGAAATAAGGGCGGCGCGCGAGGTGCGCGCCGCTTTTTTATGCCTGCCGCACTTGAAAAGGGGCTGCGCTTTGCCTTATAATAGGCGGAGAAAAGAGAAAAATAACGGCATTTTACCCCCATGCGGACAGCGCATGAGGGCATATTGGCGTACATGGAGGAATAAAGGTGTTTATAATAGTGGGCCTTGGAAATCCCGGAAGGGAGTACGAGAATACCCGTCACAACGTGGGATTTATGACCGTGGATATGCTGGCGGACAGGTTCAATATAGAAGTGAAGCGGCACAATTTCAGGGCGGTATTCGGCGAGGGATATATAGGCGGCCAAAAGGTAGTGCTGGCCAAGCCCGAGACTTATATGAACCTTTCGGGCTGGAGCGTAATGGAGCTGTGCAACTGGTACAAGCCCGAGCATGACCAGCTGCTGCTCATATACGACGATATAGACATACCTCTCGGCACTATACGCATAAGGGGAGGCGGCTCCTCCGGCACACACAACGGCATGCGCAGCGTCATATATCAGCTTGGCTTTGATGATTTCCCTCGCGTAAGGGTAGGGATAGGCCACGCGGACGGTCAGAAGGGACTTATAGCCCACGTGCTGGGCGCGCCTGAAGGGGAGGACAGGGAAAAGCTTATCGCCGCCATAAAGGACGCGGCAGACGCGGCAGAGATGATCGTAAAGGGCGAAATTCTCGAGGCGCAGGCTAGATTCAACAGGCACCCAAAGAAACCCAAGCCACCAAAGGAAGAAACAAAGGCCGATGAGGCCGGGAAGCAGGACAAAGAGGAGCAGAAGTAAGTGACAAACCCGCTTATACAAATACTTGACAGGCATCCGGAATACACAAGGCTGCGGGACGCTATGGTAAATGGCGAAGGCCCTGCAGGAGTATTCGGCCTTGGAGAAAGCCACAAGGGGCATATAGCCGCCGCACTGTCAACAGGCAGGGCGGTATTGCTGGTTGCGCCAAACGAGGTGGCGGCGGTAAAGCTGCATGACGACATCGCCTGCTACGATATACCCTGCGCCCACTTCCCGACCAGGGAGATACCCCTGTCCGGCAAGGGCTTTGCCGCCCGTGACAGCATAGAGGAACGAAGGGTAGCGGTGCTGTCTGCACTTGCCGCCGGCAAGACCATGACGGTGGTGACATGCATACAGGCGCTGATGCAGCGCACCGTTGCCCCGGAGATAATCAAAAACAGCCTGCACAGCTATGAGGCGGGGCAGACCATAGAACCCCGGGATATGGTATCGGAGCTTGTTATGGCGGGCTATGAGAGGGTTGACGTATGCGAGGCGCCGGGGCAGGTATGCCTCCGCGGCGGCTATGTTGACGTATATCCCATCGCCGCTGAAAATCCTGTGCGTATAGAGTTTTTTGGCGATGAGATAGATACGCTCAGGATATACGATCCGCTTACACAGCGCTCTGTGGATAATGTGGACCACATAGACGTCCCTCCGACTACCGAGATGCCCATAACAGACGAGGCAAGAGCGCGGGCGCTGAAGCTTCTCAAAAAGCGCAAGGCGGAGGAACTGGCCTTGGCGCTGGAGGAGGGGGGCAGGCCGGATAATTCAGTTGCCCTGCTGCCTCTGTTTTACCCCGGGGAAGCGACGCTTTTCGACTATATAGACAAGGACTGGATAATACTCATAGACGAGCCGGCCCGCCTTGAGGAAAGCGGAAAGATAGCCTATCAGGAGTTCCTGGAGGGCGTATCCTCGCTTATGCAGGCGGGCGAGATACAGCCGGAGCAGGCCAACCTTACGGTATCCCCCCTTGAAACCATCAAGCGCATGGATACCAGAAGGACCGCCATGGTGTTCGCCCTGACCCGCAGCTACGGCCTTATAGGGCAGAGGTGCATATTCAAATTCGATACCCGGCCGGTTTCGAGGTATGTGGGCAGGGAGGAGCTGCTGGCTGAGGATATAGAGGCGTGGAAAAAGAGCCATACGAGCGTTCTGATATACGCCGGTACCCACGCCAAAAGGCTTCAGGACAGACTGCTGGATTCAAACCACATAGTACCGATAAAGGAAAAGCTGGACCGGGACATTGTGCCGGGCGAGGTGCTGATAATAGAGCAGCAGCTAAACCACGGCTTCGAGTACCCGGAGCTTTCCCTTGCGGTAGTCACGGAAAACGAGCTTTACGGAGCCGAAAACCGAAGGCCTGCAGACAATAAGAAAAAGCGCAGGAAGCCGCAGCTGGTGTTCAGCGAGCTGAACGTGGGCGACCTTGTGGTCCATGAGCTTCATGGCATAGGTCGGTTCGTAGGCGTTGAGACGCTCACGGTAGGCGGCGTACAGAAGGATTATCTGCATCTTGTCTATTCCGGCGGCGATAAGCTGTACATACCTACGGACCAACTGGACCGGGTGCAGAAGTACATCGGCGGCGGAGATGATGAGGGTACGCAGCGCCTTTCAAAGCTGGGCAGCGGCGAATGGCAGAAAACCGTATCCAGGACCCGCGACAGCGTAAAGAAGCTGGCCTTCGACCTTGTGCGCCTTTACGGCGAGAGGCAGAAACGCAAGGGCTTTAAGTTTTCGCCGGATACCCCTTGGCAGAGAAAGCTGGAGGATAGCTTTCCGTATGAGCCTACGCCGGATCAGCTCACAAGCATTCAGGAGATAAAGGCGGACATGGAGAGCGACAAGGTGATGGACCGCCTGCTCTGCGGCGATGTGGGCTATGGTAAGACTGAAGTGGCGCTCAGGGCTGCCTTTAAGGCAGTGATGGACGGCAAGCAGTGCGCAATGCTTGTGCCTACAACTATACTTGCCCAGCAGCATTACAATACCATAGCTGCCAGGTTCGATGGCTTCCCGGTGAAGGTGGAGCTTCTCTCCCGCTTTAAGACCCCAAAGGAGGAGGAAAAGATAATCGAGGGGCTGCAAAGCGGCAGCGTGGATATGGTGGTGGGCACCCATAAGCTGCTCTCAAAGAGCGTAAAGTTCAAGGATCTGGGGCTCCTCATAATAGACGAGGAGCAGCGCTTCGGCGTAGGCCATAAGGAGCAGATAAAGAACATACGCCAGTCCGTGGACGTGCTGACGCTTTCCGCCACGCCTATCCCGCGGACGCTGCACATGTCCATGACGGGCATACGCGATATGTCCGTGATAGAGACGCCGCCCTCCCAGCGCTATCCCGTGCAGACGTATGTAATGGAATACAGCGATTCTGTAATACGTGAGGCCATACTGAAGGAGATTGGACGCGGCGGGCAGGTATACTTCGTATATAACAACGTCCGCAATATGGAGCAGTTCGCGGGAAGGCTCAGAGAGCTGGTGCCGGAGGCCAGAGTGTGCTTTGCTAACGGGCAGATGAACGAGCGGGTGCTTGAAAAGACCATGCTGGAATTCATGGATCACAAGTACGACGTTTTGCTTTGCAGCACCATAATAGAGAGCGGACTGGATATGCAGAACGTGAACACGATAATAATATACGACGCGGACACCATGGGCCTATCCCAGCTTTATCAGCTCAGGGGCCGCGTGGGCCGCGGAGTGCGGCTTGGTTATGCCTACCTTACATACAGGCCAAACAAGGCGATGAGCGAAACGGCAGAAAAGCGCCTCATAGCCATACGGGAGCTTACCCAGTTTGGCTCCGGCTTTAAGATAGCGTTGAGGGATCTTGAGATACGCGGAGCAGGAAACCTTCTGGGACCGGAGCAGCACGGCCATATGGAGGCGATAGGCTACGATCTGTACTGCAAGATAGTTGACAGCGCAGTCCGGGAGGCAAAGGGAGAGGAGCTGCCCAAGGACATAGATACAGTTGTGGATATACCCATTTCCGCCAATATTCCAAAGAGATATATTCCGAGGGAAGCGGAGCGGCTTTCCATGTACAAGCGCATCGCATTCATTGCGGCACAGGCAGACGTGTACGACGTACAGGACGAACTAATCGACCGCTACGGAGACATACCCGAGGAGGTGCAGAACCTCATATTTATCGCCCTTATCAAGGCGGAAGCGCAGCGGGCCTATATACAGCGGCTTATGGTGCGGGACGGGGAGGTGCGTATAGTGTTTGACCCGGAGGCACCCATGGACGGCGCAAAGCTGTTTGCAGCCGCAAACAACATAGCAGGCGCGGCCATGCTGCCCGAGGAAGTGCCCACAATAGTCATACGCCGGCCCAAGTCCGATGTGAAAAAACTGTGCAGTGAGCTGACACAGATTGTTTACATGATGTCGGATTGCATCGTGAAGTGAATACGGGTATAATCAACATTGTGAATACGGGCTGGCCTTGAGCCTAAAACGTCCACAGATTGGAGAAAAAAACATAATGAAGAAGATATTTGCAGCTGCATTGGCACTGGTGCTGGCACTTTCCATAATAGGGTGCAGCGTTGCTCCTTCCGCAGGTGAAGGCGATACTGCAGTTGTCGACAGCAACGAGGCTGTAGCCACCATAGGCGACCGTAAGGTCACCTTCGGAGAATACAAGCAGCTCTTTGACGCCTATGCCCAGTACTACGCCATGATGGGCTACGATATATCCGCCGATGAGGAAGGTACAAAGCAGCTTCAGGACGGCATAATAGACGCTCTTGTCGTCAATGAGATAATCGCTTATCAGGCGGCCCAGTCCGGCTATGATAAGCTCAGCGATGAAAAGCTTGCCGAGATAGAGGAGCAGGCGGCGGCAGACCTTAACAGCATAGTGGAGGAATACCGCAAGCAGGCGGAGAGCGACGCCGAGGCGGACAGCGGCATAGACGTTGAGGAGCGCCTTGCCGAGTACATAGCGGACGAGGCGGAAGCCTATACCGGCGAGCGCATGACCGCGGAAGAGTACGGCAAGTGGATACTGGAAAACAGCACCGAGAGCGCTATAGGCGATGCCTTCAGAGAGGCCATGCTCAAGGACGTTACCGTAAGCGACGAGGAAATAAAGTCCTGGTATGACGAGAACCTCAAGACCCAGCAGGAGACTTATGACAATAATCCCGAGAATTACAAGGCCGATAAGGAGGCCGAGGAGCTTTACGGCGGCGACCCCGTTCTGTATGTACCCGAGGGCTACAGCCGCGTGCTGCATATACTCATAACCCCCGAGGACGCCGTATCTGACGAGTACAGCGAGAAGTTTTCCGAGATGGAGGATCTTAAGAGCGAGTACGGCGAGCTGGCCTTTACCGTGAACGTAGAGGGCGGCGAGGGGGCAGACAGGCTCAGCGAGATAAAGACAGAGTACAACAAGCTCAAGGTAGATGCCGATAAGATAAAGGACGAATACCTTGCTCCCTCTGTAGAAAAGGCGAAGGAAGCCTATGCGAAGCTTCAGTCCGGCGAGGAATTCTCAAAGGTCGCCGAGGAATATTCCCCCGATACCGAGGGAAACGAAAATGGCCTGCTCATAAGCGTAAAGCATTCCGGCAGCTATGACTGGTCAAAGGAAGTAAAGGACGCCTTTGCAAAGATAAAGCAGGGCGAGTATACCGAGGCCGTAAAGGACGACGAGGGAGTGCACATACTTTATTACCTCTCCGATGAGCCTGCAGGCGAAGTAGGCTTGGACAGCGTAAAGGACAAGATAAAGGAAATACTGCTGTCCGACGTTCAGGAAGATGAATGGAACCAGATGTTAGAGACCTGGAAGAACGACGAAAGCGTATCTCTCAATGAAGAACTTGTGCGCAGCGTCACTTATAGCCCCGCGGCGGTAGGTTAGATAAAACAAACAAGCAAAGCACCGGACAGCCAATTTTAGGCTGTCCGGTTTGTTTTTTTGCCACATATGTGGTAAGCTTTAGAAAAATGAATTTTGGAGGACGTATATGCGTCTGGATAAGTACCTTAAAGTCTCAAGGATAATCAAACGCAGGACGGTTGCCAGCGAGGCCGCGTCCCTCGGCAGAATACAGATAAACGGCAAGGTGGCGAAGCCCTCAAGCGAAGTTAAGGAGGGCGATATGCTGGATATACTCATGGGCGGCAAGCATACCGTGGTGAAGGTTACCAGCGTACAGGAGTTCACAACCAAGGCGGCTGCCGCCGAAATGTATGAGATGATTACCCGGGGAGATCTCGAATGAAGGTAACTGGAATACTGCTGGCGGCGGGAGCTTCCCGGCGCATGGGCAGGGATAAGCTTATCATAAGCCTGGGCGGCAGGACTGTGCTGCGCCGCTCCGCAGAGGCGCTGCTCAATGGGGGTGTTACGGATATCATAATAGCCGTGTCGGACGCCACGCGGCAGGAGGCGGAGGCGCTTTGCGCACAGTATGGTCTCAGGACCGTTAATGGCGGCGAGACACGGGGAGATTCCGTATATAACGCCCTTAGGGCTGCCGACTGCGACATAGCCCTTATACATGACGGGGCGCGCTGCCTCGTATCGGAAGAAATAATACGGGACAGCATAAGGTGCGCCGCCGAGTTCGGCAGCGGCGTTGCAGCCATACCCGCCCGGGATACCATGTGGCGGGAGGGCGAGCTGGTAGACAGAAACGGCGTAATGCTGGCCCAGACGCCCCAGTCCTTTAAGTATGATCGGATAATGAAGGCGTACCGGCAGGCAAAGGACGATGGCGTGCAGGCCACGGACGATTGCGCCCTGTATAAAAGATTGTATGGCAGCGTGCATTACTCACTGGGTGGTGTGATAAACCAGAAGCTTACCACTGAGGAGGATATTGAGTTGTTCCAAAAGCTTACGGCAAGAGAGAGGATAGGCTACGGCGAGGATACCCACAGGCTGACAGAGGGCAGAAGGCTGGTCATAGGCGGTGTGGAGATACCGTACAGGCTGGGCCTTATGGGCCACTCCGATGCGGATGTGCTGATACACGCCGTAATAGATGCGCTGCTGGGCGCTGCTGCCATGGGTGATATAGGAAGGCTGTTCCCGGACTCCTCCCCTGAATATAAGGATATGGACTCGCTTATACTGCTTAAAAGGGCATGGCAGATGGTACGCGGGGCCGGCTATGAGATATGCTCCGTGGACGCCACGGTGATAGCCCAGGAGCCAAAGCTTGCGCCGTATATAGATAATATGCGCCGCAATATAGCCGATGCCATGGGGTGCGATGTGGGCATTGTGAGCGCAAAGGCCACCACGCCGGAGCATACCGGCCCGGAGGGAAACCTGGAGTGCATAACTGCGAGAAGCGTATGTATGATAAGGGGTTAACGCAAATCGAAATAATAAAAAACAGGCTTTTTACGGCCTGCTTTTTTATGTTAATAAGGATAAGTAAGGTTTAGTTGAGAGCTTCCTTGAGAGCCTTGCCGGCCTTGAAAGCGGGGGACTTGCTGGCAGCGATTTCAATTTCTTCGCCGGTCATGGGGTTGTGGCCCTTGTGAGCGGGACGCTCGCGTACTTCAAAGCCGCCAAAACCAACGATCTGTACCTTTTCGCCGCTTACGAGGGCGTTGGTAATGCTGTCGAAGGTAGCGAGGACTACAGCCTCGGCCTCCTTCTTGGAGATGGAGCACTTGCTGGCTACTGCAGCGATGAGTTCAGTCTTATTCATTTAATTATATCCTCCTAATTATTGTTGGGCTTTAGTATGCCGCATAACGCGGACTTTTACAATTATACTAAGCATGTCCCGCAAACGCAAGATGAAAAATCAAAAAACTGCCTGAATTTCTAATTTATTTTAACTTTTTCTTGGCTTTATCCCAGTACCTGTCCATTTTCTCGAGGGTCATATCTTCGAGGGATAGGGAATCGGCGGTTATTAACTCCTCCATGACCTTGAAGCGGGTTATAAACTTGTCAGTGGCGGCATTAAGGAGCTGCTCCGGGTCACGCTTGAGAAGCCTCGCCACGTTCACTGCGGCGAAAAATACGTCGCCCAGCTCCTCATCGATATGGGCGTGGCTCCCCTCCGCCATGGCCTTGGTAAGTTCGCTGACTTCCTCTGGCAGCTTGTACAGCGCCTGATCGGCGTTGTCCCAGTCAAAGCCCACATTGGCAGCCTTTTTCTGTATTTTGGCAGCTCGCATGAGGGCGGGGAAGCCCTTGGGAACAGCCTCCATGGTGGCGGAGTAGCTTTCCATGTGCTTTTCTTTCTTCTTGAGCTTTTCCCAGTTACTGAGTACCTGTTCCGGCGTGTCAGCCTCTGCTGTGCCGAATACGTGGGGATGGCGGTATATCATCTTATTGATTATGCCGGAGGTCACATCCCTGAGGGTGAAGGAAGACCTTTCCTCCTCTATGACAGTGTGCATTCCGACATGAAGCAGTAAGTCGCCCAGCTCCTCGCAGAGAGCGAAGGGGTCGCCGCTGTCTATGGCGTCTATTACCTCATAGGCCTCCTCGATAAGGCCGGAGCGCAGGGATTCGTGGGTCTGCTTTGCGTCCCAGGGGCAGCCGCCCGGGGCGCGGAGCCGGCGCAGCACCGCCATTAGGCCGTTCATATCGCCGCGATCAAGCTTGTCCTGAGATGCGGCGGGAGGCACTATGCAGCAGGTGGCGGCGGAATAGCTATTCTGCCTGTCCAGCTCAAAAAGGGGTATCTCTTTTATGCGGTATTCGCCGTCTGCTCCCATATCGCAGAAGTACACGGCGTGCTCATCGGGGTAATAATCAAGCAGCGCCAGCTTTACATCGCCCGCGCAGAGCCGGGTATCCATCTCCTCTACACAGAGGGGCAGGAAGGGGTCTATGGTATCGGGAAGATCGTTGGCGGCGCATATCACGCGCCTGTCGGATAAGGTAAAGGGAAGGTCGGCCAGAACAGCGTCAGAGTAGCCTATGCCGGGAAGCACCTTTAGGGTCACGCAGGCTTTTGCCGCGGCTTCCCGAATGGCGGAAAGCTGGCCTTCGCCTATTCCGCGGCCGGACACGGCATAAACAGCATCGCAGCCGCACATTAGCCGTGCCGCTATCGCCTGGTTCAGCTCGTCGTAATCGTAGCTGCTGTCGTACAGGTCGTCCATTGAGACATATGGCAGCCCCGCATCTGTTATCCATCTGGCGCAGGGTGAATCCGCAGTTTGAAGGAACAGCCTGCCGGCATGCTCTATTGCCGATTGGGAAGCGGTGGTGATGCTTCCGGGGATGGAAAGGGGTGCTATGGTGAGTTTAGTCATATGATTTCTCCTTATTTACTTTTCGCTGCCGTAAATAAGCCTTTTAAGCTTTCTGCCGCCGGGTATGTAGTTGAGTTCTTCGCGGCTGAACATGCGGAGGTATATTGCAAGAATGCCGTATACGCATACGCCCAGAGTCACGGATAATAGAACTCCGAGGGTGACGTGGCCAAGCTTATTCATAAAAGCGAAGCACATGTACACCATTGCGCCCATCACTGCGGAGGAGAGAACCGGCTTTAGTATAACGTCCCATAAATTCATATTGATATGCGCCTTGCGCACGGCGTAGGCCGTATCAGCGATGCCGGCGAAGGCGTAGCATATCACGGTAGATATGGACGCACCCTGTATATTGATAGAGGGTATGTTGGTGAGCACTATCAGCGTTATCACCTTGAGTATAAAGCCTATGAACAGGTTGAACAGCGGTACGTTGGGCTTGCCCAAGCCCTGTATTATGCCGGTCATAGCCTGAACCAAGGAGAGGAATATAACTCCTATGGAGGCGGTATGCATGAGGTCGGCGGCAAGGGAAAGCTGTGCCTCGGTAAGGCGGGGATACAGCATGCCCAGTATGGGTTTAGCCAGCACGAAAAGACCTACGGCGCAGGGCAGGCCGATTATGAGGGCCAGCTTCATGCCGAGGCGTGATATATTCTGAACGCTCGATCTATCCCTGCGGGCAACGCTTGCGGATATGGCAGGCACGAGGCTCATGGCCAGAGCCATGGTCAGCACGCCGGGCATGTTGGTCAGTGTAGTCACGTTGGAGCGCAGCAGGGAGTAGGCGGTCTGGGCGGTATCCTTGGAGTAGCCCAGGTTCAGCAGTATGCGGATTATCATGGCGCTGTCCACCATGCCGGAAAGGGAGCTTATGGAAGCGCCCAGGGTTATAGGCACGGCCAGCAGTATGAGGTTTTTAGCTATGGGGGCGGGAGCGTAGGGCGCGCTCTGTTCTATATGCCGCCTTATGGAAGGACGGTAGCGGTTATATACGAATATGATGGTAAGCAGGGCCAGAAATTCCGATGCGGTAACACCTATCAGCGCGCCCATGGCGGCGTACTCGGGTCCTTTGGGCAGCAGCTTTATGGCTAAGGTAAGGCCTATGGCCAGCTTGCCTACCTGTTCCACTATCTGGGAAAGGGCTGTGCCCGTCATGCGCTGCATGCCCTGCAAATAGCCGCGGTATGCGCACATTATGGAAACTACCAGCAGGGCGGGGGAAAGCACCTTAAAGGAAAGGTGCGCTTCGGGCTGTGAGGAGAGGGCGGAAAGACTTTCCGAGCCGAAGAACATCAGAAGGCCGGTGAAGAGGCCGAGGCATACCAAAAGCCGCATTGCGGTGACGAACACCTTGTGTGCGCCCCGATAGTCTCCTGCAGTCACGCGCTCAGATACCATCTTAGATATGGCGGTGGGAAGGCCGGAGGAGGATATCACAAGAAGACCGGAGTAATAGGGATAGACTACCTCATAGTAGCTCATGCCTATGGGGCCTACGGCGTTATTGAGGGGTATGCGGAATACCGCACCTATTATCTTTACCAGCAGTCCGGCTACGCCAAGTACAGCCGCGCCCTGTACGAATGAGGTCTTTTTCTTTTCCATAAAATAAGCTTGCATTCTCCGTCAGTTTTTGCTCGCCGGCCGCAGCGGATAAGCGAAACCGGCACATACATTTACTTATTATATCAGATTTACGGCTCAGTGCGTGAGAAAATGCTGATTAAACAAAAAGTTTTCATTGAGCACATGTTCAATTGGATAAGGATATAGTATAATAACGTAAATATGGAATTTTACACATTGGTATGATATACGAAATTATTTTGAAACAGTACCGGGAGGAATAGTCGTGAGGTTGGACATAGACGGAAGGAACTGCGAACTGGAAAGCGGCCGGTCCATATTGGATGCGGTAAAAAAGGAAGGACTTGACAGCATAATGCTGTCCGACAGGCCGCTGGCGGCTCAGATAGGCGGCGAGGTGTTCAATCTGCGTTTCACGCCCAAAAAGGATACCCAGATACATCTTCTCCGCTATGGCGAGGATATGGGCAGGCGGGTTTACGAGCGCACATTACAGTTTCTGTTTATTCTGGCCATGCGCAAGGAATTTCCAAGGGCGAGGGTATGCGTAAGGTACTCGCTCGGCCCAGGGCTGTTTATAACCGTGGACGGCATGGAGGAGCCATTCAACGAGGAAGCGGCTCTCAAGGTGGAAACCGAGATGCGACGTCTGGTGCGGCTCAAGCTGCCGCTGGAGCGCAGGCGCATATCCATAAAAGAGGCGCTGAGCTTCTACGAACAGGACGGACAGGCAGACAAGGCGAAGCTGCTCAAGTGGCGCAGGTTCAGCTACTTTGACGTTTACCAGATAGACGGCTATATGGATTACTTCTACGGTGAGATGGCGCCGGATACGTCATATGCCGATGTATTCCGGGTAAAGTACATCCATGACGGAGCAGTGGTGCTGCTCATGCCACGCAACGACGCTCCGGACGTGCCCTCGGACTACGTAGACCTGCCAAAGCTTCATGCGGTGTTCCACCAGAGCGACGAGTGGGGCAAGCTCATGGAATGCGCCACGGTGAACGACCTGAATACCCACATACAGAACGGCACCATACGGGAGCTGGTGCGCATAAACGAGGCGCTGCACGACAGGGGCTATGCGGATATAGCGGATAAGATAGTGCAAAAGGGCGCAAAAGCGGTGCTTGTGGCGGGCCCTTCCTCCTCAGGAAAGACTACCTCTGCCCATAGGATATCCACGCAACTGCGTTTGCAGGGCTGTCATCCGGTCATGCTGTCGCTGGACGATTACTACATCGACCGGGATAAGATAGAACGGGACGAAAACGGCGAGATTGACCTCGAAAACATCAATACTCTGGATATACAACGCTTCGGCAGCGACCTTGCGGCGCTCATCAGGGGCGAGAAGGTAGAGGTGCCGAGGTTTGACTTTACCAACGGCAAGCGTGCCCCGGAGGGAAGGATATTGCAGCTCCACGACGATGAGCCGGTGATAATCGAGGGCATACACGGACTGAATCCCATGCTGCTAAGCCCCGAGGTGGACGAAAGCAAGATATTCAGGATATACGTAAGCGCCCTTACTACACTTAACCTGGACGATCACAACAGGATACGCACTACGGATATACGCATACTGCGCCGCCTGGTGCGGGATTATATGACCCGCAACGCCTCTATGGAGCACACCCTCGGCATGTGGGCGAGCGTGCGCCGCGGCGAGGAAAAGTGGATATTCCCATATCAGGAGAATGCGGACGCGCTGTTCAACACTACCCTACTCTATGAGGTGTCCGTGCTTAAGAAGTACGTCTATCCCCTTCTTGAGGAGGTGCCGCCTGAGAGCAAGTACTATGCCATGGCCCGGGATATAGTGAAATTCCTGAATTACATACTGGACGCGGACATAGAGGACGAGATACCGCCAACATCCATACTGCGGGAGTTTATAGGCGGGAATACATATTACAGATAAAGATAAAGGGCGCTGGGGAAGGCGCCTATTTTATATGATCGCACAGCAGCGCTATGGGCAGCGAAAGCAGAGCCCAGAGCAGCGCGAAACCGGGGCATATCTGTCTGTAAAGATTGTACGGCCTGCCTGAATAGTCCCATACGTTTAGCCCCATGCGCAGGTTTACTATGTACCCCGCGATGAATTCTATTGCGGTTATCACCAATGCGCCGGCTATGCACTTTACCGGCAGCGGCAGGGCATACCGTTGGAACAGGGCATGGAGCAGGGCGAAGGCGAAACCGCCGGCTATAAACATTGAAAAGTGGCTGCGGCCGCGCCATAAAAGCTCTATCAGCACATATCCGGCGCCGCCCAGCAGGAAGCAAAGCAAAAAGTCTGTCATACGGCGTATAATGCGCCGTACTGACCATGTTTATTCACATTATGTTTTTTGTAAAACAAAAGCAGTTATGTTATAATATACTATCTATAATAAATACATGCATGAAAAGGAGGTATTTACTTCCGCATGAGTATTGATATGACAAAAGTATGGGCCCACAGGGGCGCGAGTGCCTATGCGCCGGAGAACACCATTCCCGCCTTCCAAATGGCCATGGAGATGGGCGCGGACGGGCTGGAGCTGGATGTTCACGAGAGCAGCGACGGCAAGCTGATGGTGATACATGACGAGAGGATCGACCGCACATCAAACGGCACAGGACGCGTGGTTGATATGACATGCCAGCAGCTTAAAAAACTGGATTTCTCCAATGGAATGCCGGGCTATAAGGATGTTAGGATACCTACCCTCAGGGAGGTATACGGACTGATAAAGGACAGCCGAATGACCGTAAACGTGGAGATAAAGTGCGATGTGGTCATATATCCGGGCATTTGGGATAAGGTGATAAGCCTGGAAAGGGAGATGGGCATGCAGGGAAGGATAATATACTCCTCCTTCAACCATTACGTGCTGCAAAAGGTGCGCGAGCTTGATCCCGATGCCGAGATAGGACTGCTGTACGCCAACGCCATGGTAGACCCGTGGGTATATGCAAAGTATCTCAACGCCAACGCCATACACCCAAATTACAGGGCGGCGCTGCTCTGCCCCGGCCTTATGGAAGGGTGCGTGAAAAACGGCGTAGCGGTGAATCCATGGACAGTAAACGAAGCAAAGGACGTAATGGCACTGGCCGCAAAGGGCGCCAATGCCGTCATAACGAACTGCCCTGACGTTGCCCTTAGGGCCCTTGGCAGGTAGAGCATTTTTCGGAGAGATAAGTAATGCCCAGCAATAACGACAGGGAGCTCAAGCTGCCGGGATATATGGACGGTAAGGGAAGAACCAAGGCGGCCCCGCAGCCAAAGCCTGACCGGAAGCCCAATACGGCTCAAAAGACCAAGCACGAGGAGCGCCGGCAGCCACAGCAGCGCAAGCCAAGAAAACGCGTGAATTACAGGCGGCTCATAACCATATGCGCGCTGTTGGCGCTGATAGCCGTCGGAAGCATCGCCGCAGTGAAGCACATCGGCAGCGACGGCGGGCAGCTCGTCATAGGCCAGGAGCAAAACCTGCCTGACGGCGTGTCCATACTGGGTATAAATGTGGGAGGCAAGACCAAGACCGAAGCGAGGAACGCCGTGGCAAAAAAGGCGGAGGAGATAATAGCCGCCTCCTGTGTCGTGCTGCGCTGCGGCAAAGAGGAGTACAAGCTCACCGGGGAGGATATAAGCCTCTCCTGCGACGTTGACGCCGCAATACAGAGGGCTATGGCATACGTGCCTGACGACAGCGGCGTGGTGGACGTTACTGCAAGCGGCGAGCCGGGCCAGATAAACGACGTGTTTACATGGAATGGCACCACCCTCAGAATGAAATTGGAGGATATCGCAGGCGAGTTCGATCAGAACGCTATCGAGGCCCAGGCCAACCCTGCTCAGAATGGGGATGGCACCATATCATTGAGCTTTGTAGAGGGAGTGCCTGGCAGAAAGCTCAAAGTTGCCGAGAACCTTGAATACATTGAGAAGCAGTTCAACGCCGGAAGCTTTGAGTTCGACATGGACGTGAAGTATGAGGATATACTCCCCTCCTTTACCGCAGCCGACCTTCAGGGGGATTTCGGCAAGCGTTCAGAGTACACTACGGAATACGCCATAAGCACCGACAACGAGGTAGTGCAGAACCGCGTGTTCAATATCGAAAAAGCGGCGGGGCTTATTAACGGCATAACCGTGGCGGCAGGGGAGGAGTGGAGCTTTAATGGCTTCATAGGTCCCCGCACCTATGAGACGGGCTGGAAGGGCGCAAACGGGATAGCGGACGGTAAGAGCTACAGCATACAGGCCGGGGGCGGCATATGCCAGGTCAGCACTACGCTGTACAACGCTCTGCTCTGCGGCAATATAACCATAACTGAAAGGCGTTCCCACAGCATACCGTCGTCATATGTTCCTAAGGGGCTTGACGCCACGGTGGATTCGATAACCAACAAGGACCTGAAGTTCATGAACGATACTGGAGGCCCTATATTCATATTTGCCCATACCGGCGAGGGCTCGGACAGCAGGCACAATACCGTAACCGTGGAGATATACGGCAAAAAGCTGGAGGAGGGTGTGACATATGCGACTCGCAGCAAGATAGTCGAGACTATACGCCGAAAGAACGTACACTATACCGACGATGATACCATACCGAGAGGATACAAGGTGGTCACGGTGGAACGCAGGGACGGCTATAAGGCGGAAGCGTATCAGGACAAGTATGTCAACGGGGTGCTCGAGGGCAGCAAGCTGCTGTATACCGATACCTACAATGGCAACGACGAAGAAGCTCGCAGGGGAACTGCCAGCCCCAAATACTACAAGCCGCCGGAAGACGCAGTAAAGATAGACTGACAAAGGAATAGCATAAAAGTTTAGCCGTAATTGGCATTTTGATTTGTTATGGTATAATATGGGTTAGAATATGATAATCCATGGATATTTGGAGGGAAATGTGCTTATTCTTACGGTTAATTATAAGCTTAAAGAGGGCAAGCGCGATGAATTTGTAAAGCGTCTGCTCAGGGAAAAGATAGCGGAGCATACCCGCATGGAGCAGGGCTGTATAAAGTACGAGTACTATCTTCCCATAGACAGGGCGGATGAGCTTTTTCTGTTGGAAGCATGGGAGAGCAGGGAAGACCAGCAGATACACCTTCAGAGCGACCACATGCGCAAAATGAGGGAGTTCAAGAGCGAATACGTGGAAAGCACCGAGCTGGGCCAGATGTAACGGAAGGTGGATACGGTTAACGACATCGCGGATTTTCTTATAGACATTTGGATAAACAGGATTGTAAACAGATAAGCAACTGAAAAGGGTCGCCGGTATTCCGGCGACCCTTGAGACTGTCGAAAAACCCAGGGGTTGATAAGGGGCCGCAGCCCCTTATGGCTTTATTCGGATTTGGCGACACAAGGTGAATTGCCCCGCAGGGGCAAGAGAGGGCCCCCTGGGGGGTGTGCGGCAAATCCGCAAAAGGCGCTTGCGTAGCAAGGCTTTCCCTGCATGAGGTGCTGGCCGCGCCATAGGCGCAAGCACCGAATGAGAAAACTCAAAAAAGTGGCGTTTAGCCACTTTTTTGACACTCTGAAGGGTCGCCGGTATTCCGGCGGCCCTTTTATATGACCATATTGCTTTAGTTGTATCTTATCTGAGTTGCGCCGAAGGCGGTGCTGCCGCAGAGATTGAGTATGGCATCTGCACTGTCCGGATGCCCCTTTGTTTCAACGCCGCCAAAGGCTGCTTCAACGCTGGAATTCACCCGAACATTGCGCGGCAGAATCAACTCGAGACTGCCGAAGGAGGTCTCAATGCTGAAGTGAGTCTCCGGGGCGAAGGTACACGCGGAGAGATCCAGCACACAGTGGCCGAAGGTGGTCTTTATGCGTCCTCCGGTTATGTCGCAGGGCTCAGCGCCGAGTATGTTCTCGCCGAATACGGTGGAGCAGGATACGAAGCCGTTTTCGCAGGAAAAGCTGCGCACGGCTCTTTTGCCGCCGTCCCAATGCCCGCCGTCATCCCTGCCCCAAAAGGAAGGGAATAGCTTTTTCAGTACCGTGTCTATGCCGAACAGTATAAGTGCAAAGGGTATGACGATGCTCCAGCTCATTTCAAAGGGCATCTTATTTCCCAGATTGAAGAGGAGATAGTAAAAGCCCATGCCCGCGACGCCAAGGAAAAAAACGGAACGGTGCTTAATGGCGGAGGAAACGCCGAGGCCGAGGAGCAGCGCGGGCCACAGTATGCCCCATATATTAAATGAAGCGTTCGTGCTGCGGCTTACAAGGTATGCTATACCCAGCACTATCAGCAGCAGGCCGAAGCCTATGCCCTGAGTTGCGGAGGAGGATTTGCAGCAGCTGCCGTTTCCATGGCTGTATGAAGAAGTATCGGCCGGCCTGACGGTGCTTGCTTTGAGGCCGAGAAGCTCGTCTGTGGATACGTTAAACAGCTGGGCTATGCGGGGTATCATGGTAACGTCGGGGCAGGATACGTCGTTCTCCCACTTGCTCACCGCCTGTGGGGATACGCCCAGCCGCTCCGCTACCTGCTCCTGGGTCATGCCCGCGGCCTTGCGCAGCGCCATTATGCGCTTGCCCAAAGTATCGGTATTGTTGGTTTCGGTGTTGTCGATCATATTTTTCTCCTTTTGCTTTTCGTTCATTTCTTTTACACCGGGATTATGCCATAAATGCGACGGTTAAGCTATAACCCATTCGTTTCAAAGGGAAAAAACATTTTTCAACTGGCGGTTGAAAAGCTCTCAACCGCCAGTTTGGCCTCCGGACTTTTTGCCTAATCCTCTATGTCAAAGGACTCCAGCTTGCCTTTTTTCTCTGGCCTGCTGTCGCCGTGGCGGGTGAGGGACATGGTTATAAAGGATATAGATACCATGATTGCTGCGTAGGGAAAAAGAGTATTGTAGCCCACGTGCTGAAGGAGCTGGCCGGATATTATGGGGGTGGCTATCTGGGCTGCCATGGAGAAGGTGTAGTAATATCCCGTATACTTGCCCACATCGCAGCTGGTGGATATCTCAACCACCATAGGATAGCTGTTTACGTTTATTGCCGCCCATGCAAAGCCCACCAGGGCGAACATGACATAGAGCAGGGGGGAGAAGGTGGCGGCCATTAAGGCGCCGAGGGCAAAGCAGCCGGCAAGCAGCGCCACGCCTATGAGTATAGTCTTTTTGCGGCCTATCTTTGAAGATATCATGCCAATCGGTATGTAGGATATTACCGCGCCTACCGTAGCTATCATAAGGCAGGTGGAGGCGCCGCCCACATCCTGCCCCCACATCTCGGTGGCGTAGCGGGTGAAGGCGGTAGTCACGGCATTGTAGCCCATGTACCAGAAGGAAACGGAGAAGAGTATAAGCATGAGACTGCGGAACATTTCCGGGGACAGCCTGCGCCCCTCATTACCGGAAAGGTCGAGTTTGGCCACCGTTTCGGCATCGATCCTGTCATTTATTATGTCGGCCTCGGCTTTGAGCTTCTTTTCGTTGACGAAAAGGGCGAGGGCTGTTACCGATATAGCCATAAGCGCCGCGACAGCTATGAAAAGCGGCAGGTAACTGGGGTCGTCCACCGCAGAGCCCTTGACAAGAAAGCTTGTCATGGCCAGTGTGTATACGCCGCCAAGCGCGCCCATAAGATTGATTATGGCATTGGCTTTGCTTCGCAGGGGCTTGGGCGTAACGTCAGGCATCAGTGCAACGGCCGGAGAACGGTATATGCTCATGGATACCAGCAGCAGCGCAAGCAGTGTAAAGAACATTGAAAATGTCTTTGCGAAGGAAAGGCACACCGTGAGTATCACCGCGCCCGCCGTGCCGACGACTATAAAAGGCATTCTCACGCCCTTCCTGTCGCTGAGTGTGCCGAAAAGCGGCAGCATGAACAGTGCCAATACATTGTCCAGAGCCATTATGGGCCCGGATATGCCGTCGCTTATGCCGTAGCGGTATTTTAAAATGAGCGGTACAATATTGTCATACATCTGCCAGAAAGCGCATATGGAAAAGAATGCCAGGCCTATGATAAAGGTGCGTTTGCTGTTGAGTTTCATTTAAGCTATACCTCTGGGCGGAAATTTTATTGGATATGCCATGCGTTTCCTTAACGATTATAACTCATGCGGTGCATGGCTTGCAATATTGCCGTTGCGAAGTGATGCGGCAAAAGCTATAATCAAGGTAACAGAACAGGACGCGTCAAAAATTTCATTTCGGAGGCTGTCACTATGAAAAAGCTGCATATCATCGCTACCGGTGGAACCATCGCGTGCGTACCTTCACCTAATGGGCTTATGCCGGGACTCGGTGCAAAGGAGCTGCTTGAATACGTGCCGGGCGGACATAAGATAGAGTATACCGACCTGTTTCATATGGACAGCTCGAACATACAGCCTGAGGAATGGCAGCAGATGGCCAAGGCGGTGATAAAAGCCCGGGAAAGCTGCTCAGGCATAGTGATAACCCACGGAACGGATACAATGGCGTACACTGCGTCTATGCTTTCTTTTATGCTCAGGGATATAGATATACCCGTGGTGCTTACAGGTTCCCAGTATCCCATAGTCAGGCCGGATTCAGACGGGCGCAAAAACCTGCATAACGCCATAATAGCCGCCAGCGAGCTGACCGGCGGCGTATATATAGCCTTCGGGGACGCGGTAATAAAGGGCTGCCGTGCGGTAAAGACCCGCACGACCTCACTTAACGCTTTTGAATCCATAAATTACCCATATATCGGCGCTGTTGCTAACGGCGGCTTTATAAGCTTCGTCAGGCCGGAGCCGAGGGGGGAATTCTCCTGCTTTATAGATATCGATCCTCGGGTAGTGCTCATAAAACTCATACCCGGCACCAGCCCGGCCTTCCTCGAAAGCGTAGCCAGCTGTGGAATAAAGGGCGTAGTTGTGGAGGCCTTCGGCCTGGGCGGAGTGCATAACTTCCGCCGCGACCACGCGATGAGCCTGAAAAAGCTGATAGATGAGGACATCCCCGTGGTATTGACCTCACAGTGCCTTTACGAGGCCAGCTCCCCGGACATATACGAGGTGAGCCATACGCTGAGGGATTCCGGCGTCATATCCGCAGCGGACATGACTACCGAGGCGGCGGTGACGAAGCTGATGTGGGTGCTGGGGCATACCCACGACATGGATAAGGTGAGGCAGATGATGGCATGGGATTACTGCGGGGAGATAAATGCCGACAGGGTGATGTAGCGCCATATCGAAACGGAGGAAAATTGAAGAAAAACAGGGTAAAAATACTATTAATTGCGATAATTGTTCCGGTGCTGCTAACGGGCTGCGGCGTGTCCCCTGAGCAGCTTGCCGCAAAGGGCATATATCCGGAGGAGTATAGGACGGATAGCCTCGCCGCAAATATCGAAAATGCGGTTCTGAATGGCGAAAATAAGCTGGAAACACTGTACTTCGGCCGCATATCCGGCCTTGATCCGCTATATAACGAGGACTGGCGCAGGGGATATGTATGCCGGCGGTTCGTAGACGGCGTGAGCGCCGAATACGAGCAGTATAAAGGGTATCTCAGCGCGGCTTATGACATTGTGCTGAAGGACGCTGATCTGCTCGCCGCAATGCCAAGAGACGGCGCGGCACTGACGATATACCGGCGAACGGAGGACGACGCGGAGCTTTGCGTTATGGATATGCTGCAAAGGGGCGGCAAAAAGGCGCTGTATCTATTCGAAAGCGCGGCGTCAATCGAAGAGTTCGACAAATTTATATACGACGCCATAGTGGGCATACAGCAGAAAAACTATGCCTGTGAATACCTTACCGACAGGATAAGCTGGGTGATGACGGATTACGGCGACGTGACCGAGCTGGAACTTACGGTGGATTATACTGAAGGGGCCGTACCCCTGGGCAAGATGGCGGAAGCCGTGGATAAAAGGTCCCTGTACGAGGCCATGGTAGAGGCATGGAGCACGGATATCGAGAAGGAGGCGGCTGTCCTGTATACCGGAGCCAGCATGACGGAGGGGGAGCTGCTGGATGTTTTAAGCATGGCTTCCACAAACTGCGCTGAATTGCCCTGCGAGGCGGATAAAATATGGTATAAGCAATACACAGAGGAGGATGGCCGCCGCATAATAGTTGGCCGGCTGGAGCTGCCGGTGAGAGGGAGCGAGCTTGCCGAGCTTCGCCAGGAGCTGAAGGCGGACATAGCCCGGCGCGGGGACGGCATAATGGCGAAGCACAAGGAAACGGAAAAGCTCTATAGAGCGGCGTACCGTGAGGTCATATCTGCCGCCAGCTATGATAACGGCATATCCGATGCAACCAAGGCAGAGAATCTTACAAAGGAGATGCGCATAGGCCGCTCTGCCTACGGCGCGCTGATAGAAGGTAAGACCGTCTGCTCGGGCTACGCCATGGCGTATAAGGCGCTGTGTGATTACCTCGACCTGGAGTGCTATGTGATAGTAGGCGAGCAGGGTGGCGAAGGTCATGCCTGGAACATGGTAAAGATAGATGGAGAGAAGTATTACGTGGACTGTTCCTTTGCGGATACCGGAGGGGGCAGCAAATACTGCCTTTTTGATGGAAAAACATACAAAAGAGAAGGATATAAGGCGGAATCGGGTTTCGATATGGCAGAGCAATGGTAACGATAAAGCCGCCGCGCATAGCTGGGTGTACGTAAGACAGTATTGCGCTAAGATTGACGAAGCGGCGCGAAACAGCATGGAGCTGATCATGCGGTCGCTGGCGAAGCGAAACGGCGTGACCGAGAAACTGAAAGCCGACACCAAATGGAATGGGTACGGCAGATGAACGCTTGCAAGGCACAGGCAGAGGAGATTGTGAAAGCGGAATTGATTTATGATTGAGCGAGGAAGTCCGGGCAGAAAACTGTTCGGACTTTTCTCATATAGTCCAAAGTTGCGGTAGAATTGTTCACAAGTTTTATGGTATAATTTGAATACGAAAATTGAGCATCAAACTGGAATTTATGGAGGTAATCAAAATGAAGGAATATCAATATTTGATTGGAAAGATTATTGTCGCAATGGCAATTATAGTTGCCGCAATCATTATAGCGCAGGCTATTGGTGGAGCTGGAGAAAGTATCCGTAGTGGCTTATTTCAATTAGGGGATGCTCTTCGATAAATCCGCATTTGTCGAACTGATAAAATCCCTTTAGGAACTAAAGGGCGCACTTCTATACTCTCTGTCGAGAGTAGTGCGTCCTGCGGAGCTTCATTCCCGGTCAGCAGAAGAAAACTGCTTGACCGAGAATGTTGCGTCACTTCGTTCCGTCAAG